>Ga0208888_100014_pt1 | contig 246668 bp, 213 predicted proteins | sample LakWasM115_HOW13_2_FD_183929 | JGI IMG/M metagenome (GOLD analysis project Ga0208888, IMG submission 183929) | Freshwater sediment methanotrophic microbial communities from Lake Washington under simulated oxygen tension - Sediment Metagenome... | ecosystem: Environmental > Aquatic > Freshwater...
CTCCACCCTGGAGCTCAGCCATTACTTTTGTTAAAGCAGCAGTTAAAGTAGTTTTACCATGATCGACGTGACCGATTGTGCCGACGTTGACGTGGGGCTTGCTACGTGAAAATTTTTCTTTGGCCATTAAAATACACCTCTAATAATCAACACAACACATGGAGCTCATAACCGGATTTGAACCGGTGACCTCTTCCTTACCAAGGAAGTGCTCTACCTACTGAGCTATATGAGCTTAATTTTTTTTGAATTTGGAGCGGGTGATGGGAATCGAACCCACGTGATCAGCTTGGAAGGCTGGAGTTCTACCATTGAACTACACCCGCGGATATTTTTTAATTGAATGGTGGAGGGGGGAGGATTCGAACCTCCGAAGGCAGAGCCGGCAGATTTACAGTCTGATCCCTTTGGCCGCTCGGGAACCCCTCCGTTATCGGATAACCTAGTTATTATCTATCATCAAACTCACATTGTCAACGAATCATTCACTTCGAATTCAATTTATTCATTACTGCCGCCATATCACCTGTAATCACTTGATCCACATAACTAGCAGCAAGATCAAAAGCCGACGACATCAAGATCCATTCACTCTTAGAAGGACCTGACAACACAAAATCTGCAACAGCCTCCCCAGCCGGAGGTCGGCCAATTCCTATCCTTAAGCGATAAAACTCTTTCGCCCCCAAATGCGCAATAATATCTCGCAAGCCATTATGCCCGGCATGCCCACCGTCTTTTTTTAGCTTTACCACGCCAACATCGAAATCAAGCTCATCATGAACAACGAGAATCTCATCCGGTGCCAATTTATAGTATCGAGCAACCTTGCCCACAGCCTGACCACTTCGATTCATGAACGTACCCGGCTTCAACAGCAGCACCTTACCGCCCGCACCCCCAATCTCAGCCAACAGCCCATCAAACCTAGACTCCCTGACCCAATCACAATTCGAATCAGATACCAATCTGTCTAAAAACAAAAACCCGGCATTATGCCGGGTTTTTTCGTACTGCCGACCAGGATTACCCAAGCCAACTATAAGTTTAATCATGCGTTATTTTATTAAATTCTCAGGCAGCGTCGTCTTTACTTGCCTTTGAAGCCATCATTGACGCAACAGGATGATCATGCTCAGGACCTTGAGCCAAAGCTACGATTTCAACACCCGCCGGCAAAACAATATCCGAAAGATGAGCCGACTCACCAATATCCAAACCACCTAAATCCACTTCAATATAATCAGGCAAAGCAGCCGGCAAACAGGAGACTTCAACATCGATCATAGCATGAGTAACAATACCCCCCTTCTTTCCACCGATAGAAGTTTGCTCATTGACAAAATGCAATGGCACATGCACTTTTAATGCTTCCGACATAGTCACTCGAAGAAAATCCATGTGCAGGACTTGAAATTTAGCAGGATGACGCTGAACGCCCTTCAGAACCACTCGCTCTGTCTTGCCATCAATATTAACACCCAAAACATGCGAATAAACCGCCTCATGCGCAAGATGTTTAATCACCTCATTGTGGTTCAGCAAAAGCATTTGAGGCTCACCATGCCCACCGTATATTACCGCAGGCACATTACCCGCGCGACGCGCTCTTCTGGCTGCGCTTTTACCTGATTGCCCACGACTTTCGGCAACAAACTCAAATACGTTAGACATTTTCCTCTCAACCCCGTGCTATCAAGCACAACAAATTAAATTTTACAATCCACAATCATCAATCCACATAGAGCGAACTAACCGACTCACCGACAGCTATACGTCTTATGGTTTCAGCTAGCATCTCTGCGACACTTAGCTGCCTTATTTTACCTGATTCAGCAGCTTCATGACTCAATGGGATGGTATCAGTAACAACCAACTCATCAAGCTCTGAGTTATTTATATTTTTTAAAGCAGAACCCGACAACACCGCATGAGTACAATACGCAACCACCTTGATCGCACCATGTTTTTTTAGCGCTCCCGCGGCATGGCATAAGGTTCCCGCCGTATCAACCAAATCATCGATCAATACGCAGCTCCGCCCTTCAACATCCCCAATTATATGCATAATCTCTGCAACATTAGCCTTGGGCCGGCGCTTATCGATAATCGCAAGATCAGCATCATCCAAACGCTTTGCAAGAGCCCTAGCCCTTACAACACCGCCAACATCCGGCGAAACGACAATCAAGTCTTTATATTTTTGCCGCCAGACATCTCCGAGAAGAATAGGCGACGAGTAAACATTGTCGACAGGTATATCAAAAAAACCCTGAATCTGATCCGCATGCAAATCAACCGTCAAAACTCGATCCGCACCTGCCTGCTCAATCATTTTCGCAACCAACTTCGCGCTAATTGGCACCCGCGCCGATCGTGACCTCCTGTCCTGCCGCGCATATCCATAATATGGCATTACCGCAGTTATTCGTGATGCCGAAGCCCGATGAAGAGCATCTATCATCACCAGCAACTCCATTAAATTTTCATTTGTTGGAGAACAAGTCGGCTGAATAACGAAAACATCCTTACCGCGAACATTTTCTTCAATCTCTACAGCGATTTCCCCGTCACTGAATCTGCCGACGGTCGCCATTCCGAGGCGCATATTGAGTTTCTTTACTATACCCTCTGACAAAGCCAAGTTAGCATTTCCAGAAAACACCATCACAGAGGTGTCACTCATCAAGCACTCCCAAATAGAATTTAACTTAGCGGAGGTAAATGGCTGGGCCGCAAGGATTCGAACCTTGGTATGCGGAGATCAAAACCCCGTGCCTTACCGCTTGGCGACGGCCCAATAATCAAGATATATTACCACTCTTCAGCTTTGAAAACAAAGGCGACTCATTTACACCCTTCACCAGATACACCTGCCACTTCTTCTGAAGTGACCGATAAGCACTGACTGCAGCTTCTTCTGAATCAAACTGTGCAAAAACACAAGCCCCTGTCCCGGTTAACCTTGCCTCAGAAAATTCAGACAAATCAACCAAAGCATCTTTAACAGACTGGTAACGTTCGCGAACCACCCCAAGACAATCGTTTTGGTGTTGACCCGCTATAAAGTCGGCTATTCTGATCGATTTACTATTCCGTGTCAAATCTTTAGATAAAAATACTTCTTTCGTATCCACATGACAGTTCGGTTTTATCACCACAAACCACTGTTCTGGAATATCTATTCTCTCAAGTTTTTCACCAACGCCTTCTGCCCATGATGAATAGCCGTATACGAACACGGGCACGTCTGCGCCCAGGGTCAAGCCCAACTCCATCAACCTTTCCATTGATAATTGCAACCCCCATAGCGCGTTCAGCACAACCAGGGTCGTTGCTGCATCAGAACTGCCACCACCAAGCCCTCCGCCCATAGGCAGGTTTTTTTCGACCTCAATGCGCACCCCTTGCTCACAGCCCGTTTCTGCTTTTAACAGCTTTGCAGCTCTAATAATCAAATCATCCGCTTCAGGAACGCCAGGAATAGGTTTTTGCAAGCTAACCCGTCCATCATCAACCGGATGAAATGTTATCCAATCGCATAATTCTATGAATTGAAATACTGTCTGCAACAAATGATAACCATCGCTTCTTTGCCCGGTTATCCGTAACATTAAATTCAATTTTGCCGGTGCGGGCCATTTTTCCGCCCATGCGGACTGATTAATTTGATTTTGTGTCATTTAAAACCCAGTGATCGATGATTAACTTTAATTTGACCTGCTTATTCATAACCATCATTTTGAGCGGCATAGTGCCATCATCAACGGGCTGCATTTGCTTGTATTCACTCAGCCACCCCGCCTGATTAAAGCCGATATCGGTATCTTTATACGAGCGCGAGGGCTCCGGCAACCCCACCACCCAATACCGTAGTGACCGTACAGGAACAAACATGCCCAGTTGCTGATTAATAAACTCTTCCGGCTGTGTTGATGACCGCACATCATCCCCACCTCGATCGATAGTAACGACATTTCCTTTGAGCGAAATAACAACTGCCCCCTGACCTAAGGGGCCGGATAACTTTATCTTCTCGACATCAGGACTATGCTCCCAGCTTATATTGGCCGACCAGGAATCATTTTGCCCCGTTAATGCCAATCGACCTTCAAACGACCAGTGCTCCAGCTCATAAAGATGAAGCATTGCAACCCTTGAATAATGAACACTCGGCTCAACAGGAACAACCGAACAAGCCGACAACAAAAGGATCAGCGCCCCCCCAACCAACAACCCTACTTTAAAACGCAACACTCTATTCTTCGCCGCTCAATAGTCGATTTTTGAAATCCAATAAATATTCATCTTCTGGAGCCTTTTTAATGGCCTTACTAAATACCTTCCTGGCATCCTCTTTTCTGCCTAAGGCCCACAACACCTCGGCAAGATGAGCCGCTATTTCACCTTCCTGTTGTTTTGCATAGGCCCGTTCAAGATAACCCAAGGCTTGCTCAAGCCTGCCCAGCTTAAATTGCAGCCACCCAAAACTATCCATAATTACAGCTTCATTCGGCTGCAAATTGAGCGCCTGTTGCAGGTATTTTTCTGCATCGGCATATCGCCCGGCATTACCCAACAAGCTATAGCCCAATGCATTTAAAGCCTCTGCGTCATCGGGATATTTGGCTAATATTTTTTTCAGGTCAGCTTCCAGCACATCCAGCTTATTAAGCCGTTCCGCCATCAACGCACGCGTGTATAACAAGTCTCTTTGATCCGGCTGACCAGCCATCGCTTCAGTCAACAGCTTAAAAGCTTTTTCATATTGCCCCTGCTGACCGTACAATCCGGCCCGCATCAGAATAATGCGCAGCTTTTGTTTTGGAAATTGCTCCGATAACAGATTCAACCGAGCATCGGCCTCATCAAATTTCTTGTCTTTTACCAGCAATGAAACCGCTGAAATCGTCGACTCAAAAACTAATGGCCCTTCAGTTACCTTATCAAACCATGCCAACGCCTTTTGCGTATGCTCACGTTTTTCTTCTATTTTCCCTAAATAAAAATTGGCCTGATTTTGCCATTCAGGCTGATCAAGCAATTGCTTAAAGATGTCTTCCGCCTTTCCATCACGATTTAATTGCAAATAGACCAATGCCAGCGCAATCTGACTCTCAGCATCTTTCGGATTGGACAAAATAATGCCCTGATAAACCTCACTTGCAGCCTCATATTCCGTTGCTTTTATTAACACCTGCGCCAGCAGTTTTTTAAACTTGTCATTTTCAGGATATTTAAGGGATGCATTTCTCAGCAACGTTTTTGCCTTATTCAAATCCCCAGAAAACACTGCTATTTGGGCCTGAAATACCAAAGCCTTATCCCAGTCGGGCTGAATATTCAAAGCCTGCTGCACTTTCTTTTCCGCCAGCGCATTATTTTTCATTTCCGCAGCCAATAATGACTGCACAAAATAAACCACCGCTTGATCAGGATTCTTCTCTCCCACGGAATCCAGCACCTCATAAAAAAAGTCCGACTTGCCATCCCTTTGCAGCACACTCGCCAATTCAAGCGCGCTCTTTTCAAATCCGGCCGGATCTGTCTTCAATACCGCACTTAAGTGATCAACAGCCGCCTGCTTATTACCGGCTCTCAATGCTGATAATGCAGCAATTTTTCTTGCCGTAGGATTGTTAGGATCTTGTTTCAACCACAAAGAAATAGCCTCGTCCGTTTTATTGCTATCCCTCATATACATGGCAATTTTTGCCGCCCTTTCTGCAAATCTGGGATCACTAACACGCTTGGCCGCTTCCATGTAGCCCTCCAGAGCAATGGCATATTGCCCTCTTTGTCCCGCAAGCTCTGCCGCCATCAGCATATACATCACATCCGGATCTATCGCTGTTTTTACTTCGCTTTGTTCCGTTTTTTTCTTGGGTTCGGTTATTTTAACAGGCTCAACCACTTCTTCCTGTGCGCTCGGCTTTTCAGGCGAACTGGCGCAACCATTAAGAAAAACGAGGATTATCACTGAAAACAATCTAAAAATTAACACACAATCGTCCTATTTATTGCCTACAAATATTGTTGCCATAGATTATCAGAAAAACCAGTCGAGTCGGATAGCTGATTTATTCCATTTGGATAAAGCCATTATATTTCTTAGAATACACTGACATAATACAGGCATTAAGGTTCAAGGTAAAAGGCGCAAGATTCAAGGTTCGTGATTTAAAAAAAACGACCTTTTACCTTGCATCATTTACTTTTATACCTTAAAAAACCTTTTACCTTGAACCTAAATCACATGACACTTATTGCAGTTGGGATTAATTACAATACCGCACCGGTCTCGATCCGCGAGCGCCTGTCATTCCCTGCCGAAATCCTGGAATCCTCGTTGCAGGAACTGTGGCGCATCAAAGAAATCAATGAAGCCGCCATACTGTCAACCTGTAACCGCACCGAGTTTTACTGCACAGCAACCACAGCGAATAAACAAATCCTGATTGACTGGGTGTCTCAAAGCAAACAAATCAGGGCCGCCGACTTTACGCCTTATCTTTACTGCCATACCGATAGCGACCTCATCCGCCACATGTTTCGAGTAGCTTGCGGCCTGGATTCCATGATTCTGGGTGAACCGCAAATTCTGGGACAAATGAAAACGGCTTATCAGGCCGCCTACGAAGCAGGGACTCTAGGCAAGCGCCTGGGCAAACTTTTTCAGCACACCTTTACCGCCGCCAAAAAAGTACGCACCGATACCGCCATTGGCTCCAGCCCCGTATCGGTTGCCTTTGCCGCCGTTCAGCTGGCGCAGCAAATCTTCGATAAACTCAGCGAGCAGACCGCCCTTCTAATAGGTGCCGGCGAAACCATTGAGCTGACCGCCCGACATTTGTCGCAGCAAGGCATAGGCCGGATCATTATCGCCAACCGTACTTATGATAAAGCCCACGCCCTGGCCATGCAGTTTAACGGCTATGCGATCGCCTTGTCCGAACTGCCTGCGCATCTGGCCGAAGCCGACATCGTTATCTCATCAACCGCCAGCCAACTGCCGATACTGGGCAAAGGCCGCGTTGAAAGCGCACTAAAAAAACGCAAACACAAACCGATGTTCATGGTGGACCTTGCGGTACCTCGGGATATTGAGGCGGAAGTCGAGCAACTCAGGGACGTGTATCTTTACACCATTGACGATCTGCAAAACACCATCGATCAAAACATGAATTCCCGCCGTCTGGCCGCAGAACAGGCCGAAGAAATAATCGACACCCAAGTCGACTATTTTTTAGCGTGGCTACGCGCTCAAGGCGCACAATCGACTATTCAGGATTATCGCCATCAAGCCGAACAATCCCGTGACGAAGCCTTGCAAAAGGCCATGGCTTTACTAAAAAGCGGAGTTCCCGCAGAACAAGCCCTTAACCGACTGGCCCACAGCCTGACCAACAAACTCATCCATACGCCCAGCGCCCAAATCAGAGCCGCCGCCGAAAACGAACGCCACGATTTGATTGCCGCCGCCCGCGAAATTTTTAAATTAACCAACTCTCAATGAAACAATCCATACAACATAAACTCGAAAATCTGTGCGAACGCTATGATGAAATTGCCGCCTTACTTTCGGAACCCGAAGTACAAGGCAATCAAAACAAATTCCGTTCCCTGAGCCAGGAGTACGCCCAAATCAACCCGCTGGTTGATTGCTACAAACGCTATCAACAAACCTTGAAAAGCCTGGCTTCGGCCAAGGAAATGGCCAATGACAGCGACCCCGAGTTAAGGGAAATGGCCAAGGAAGAAGTCAATGACGCAGAAAATCAGCTCGAAGCAATCGAGCATGAATTGCAAGTATTGTTACTGCCCAAAGATCCCAACGATAACCGCAACATTTTCATAGAAATACGCGCCGGAACCGGCGGCGATGAAGCGGCTATTTTCTCCGGCGATCTTGCCCGCATGTACCAGCGTTATGCCGAGCGCAAAGGCTGGCAAACAGAAATCATCAACGAAAGTCACGGCGACCACGGCGGTTATAAAGAAGTCATCCTGCGCGTTGCCGGCAAGGATGTTTATTCCCAATTAAAATTCGAATCCGGCGCACACCGGGTGCAACGCGTGCCTGAAACCGAATCGCAAGGCCGCATCCACACTTCGGCCTGCACCGTCGCGATCATGCCGGAAGTCGACGAGGTTGACGCCATCGACATCAACCCAGCCGACCTTAAAGTCGACACCTTCCGTGCCTCAGGAGCCGGCGGACAGCACATCAATAAAACCGAATCCGCGATACGCATTACCCATGTGCCGACCGGCGTGGTCGTGGAATGCCAGGACGAGCGATCGCAACATAAAAACCGCGCCAGAGCCATGTCTTTATTGGCCTCGCGCCTGCTATCCGCCGAACAGGAAAAACATCATGCCGAACAATCGGCCACCCGAAAACTGCAAGTCGGCAGCGGCGACCGCTCCGAGCGCATCCGCACCTACAATTACCCGCAAGGCCGCTTAACCGACCACCGCATCAACCTGACCCTGTACAAACTGGACGACATCATGCAGGGCGGATTGGAGCAAGTCATTCTGCCGTTGATCAGCGAGCATCAAGCCGAATTGCTGACCCAATTGGGCGAAGACTAAGTTAAATGCATTGCATAAAATCGATACTGGCCGAGGCCACCGACGCGCTGACTCTAGTCTCCGACTCAGCTTTACTGGATGCAGAAATTTTACTGTGCCAGGCGCTTAACCAACCACGCTCCCATCTTCGCGCCTGGCCGGACAAACCACTGCTGCCCGAACACTTGGCAGCTTTTAGGGCGTTGCTTGAACAACGCCAACAAGGCATACCTATCGCCTATATCACCGGCAACCGGGAATTCTGGTCGCGGGACTTTCAGGTCAGCCCTGACGTACTGATTCCCAGACCCGACACCGAACTGCTTATCGAGCTCAGTTTAAAATTGATCCCGGCAGATGAGCCCGTCAAAATTATTGATTTGGGCACCGGCTCAGGCATTATTGCCATCACGCTGGCCGCCGAACGGCCGCATGCACAGATCAGCGCCACCGATTTCAGCTTGGCCGCGTTGCGCATCGCTCGACTCAATGCCGACAAGCACCACATCAACACCATTCAGTTTTATCAAAGCAATTGGTTTGCCGATGTTCCCGCCACCCAATTCAACCTGATTATCAGCAATCCGCCATATATTGCGGAAGATGACAGCCATCTACAGCAAGGCGATGTCCGGTTTGAGCCGCAAACCGCCTTGCGCGCCGCAGAGCAGGGGCTTGGCGACATTAAAATCATCGCCGACGCCGCACGCAGCTATTTGGAACCCCGCGGACATTTGCTGATTGAACATGGTTACGACCAGCGACAACAAGTCCAAACCCTATTTAAAAATTTGCATTATGATAACGTACAAACCTATACAGACTTATCCGGACAACCCCGGGTGACTTATGGACAATTCATGTCAGGTTATCCTGTCTGACACCCTTCGAGTTAATGCAAGTCTGTTCCAGACAAATTTGTCAACGTGAGGTTTAACATCATGACCCAAGAACACATCCAAATTCCCCGCAGATTAGCCAATCAACTACTGCATCTTGCTCAAATCTCGCCGGACTTTGAAATATGCGGACTTATCGGCGGTAAAAATGACCTGCCCAGCAGCTGCTACCCCATTAAAAACACTGCCGAACAGCCTCAGCAGCGTTTTCAGCTTGATCCCGGTCAACAAATTTCAGCCATGGCTGAAATGCGCGATCAGGGGGAAAAGCTATTTGCAATCTATCATTCTCACCCGACCGCTCCGGCCACACCATCAGCTGTCGATCTAGAGCTGGCATCTTACCCCGAAGCGCTTTACCTGATCATTTCACTCAATACCAAAGGTATTCTGGAAATGCGCGGTTTTAAAATAGACCATAAATCGGCCCGGGAAATAATACTGTCTCTGAGCGAAGAGGTGTAACTTTCACTTGTTAATCGCTGTCTAAAAAAAATGGCAACTTAAAAACAAAATAACAAATATCAGCTAATTTTATGTAAACTGTGATGTTTATAGCACTTTTCAAAAAAATCGATTCGGATTACCTATCGTGCAACTGTTAAAAAAGCTCTTTAGAAAAAAAACCGTTTGCAAAGGTATTGTCGGCATCAGTTTTTTGCAGAACGGCATCGCTGTTGCTGTATCCGAATTTACAGAAAACAATAAATTAACACTCATACACTGCGAGTTCATTGATGCGGGAAAACCTGCGAATCAACAGGACATGCTCGGAGAACTGGCTACCGAGCATGATCTTGCCGAGTATGACTGCCATCTGGTACTGACTAGCGATAACTACCGTCGCGTCAACGTTGAGACTCCCGCAGTCGCCGACAACGAACTCATTGAAGCCATACGCTGGAAAATCAATGAACTCATTGACTTCCCCATTGACAAGGCTGTCATTGATTATTACCAGACTCCCCTGCCCGTTCGCGCCAACAGCAGCAGAATGCTGGAAGTCATCGCCAGCCCTATTGACGTCATCAGCGAACAGATCGAAAAATGCGCCAAGGCCGGGCTGCAACTCAAAGTAATCGATATTCAGGAAACATCCCTGCGTAATCTGGCAGCGCATACACCGGAAAACGAACGCGGCATCGCTCTTTTGTATCTGCTGGAATTTTCCGGCACCCTGTTGATACAAAAAGAGGCGACTATTTATGTATCCCGTAAATTTGAGATCGGTTATAAAAAACTGGGATTAGATGATCAATTTTCCAGCGAGAGTCTGACCGTAAATGCCCATAACAACTTGGCCCTTGAAATACAACGCTCACTCGATTATGTAGAAAGTTATTACGGAATTCCGCCCATTTCAGCTTTAGCCGTCATCCCCTTGGCGGAAAACACCCATAACCTGCTTGATAGTCTAAGCCGCAATCTTGGCATTGCCGCACGTATGATAGATCTATCCGCTATTATCGATTGCGACATTTTAGTGGATGCCCGGACTCAATCGCTTTGCGCTCCGGTTATCGGCGCAACATTGCGTTATGCAATAGAAGCCGCATGATACAACAGGTCAATTTATATCAGGGCATCCTTAATCAAGGGCGGAAGAAATCGGGCATTAATCCCTACTTGATCGGTCTGTCGACGATAATTCTGCTGCTTGTCGGCTTCAGTGTGCTCTTAACGTGGAATACCAAAAACACCGAGACTCATGTGCAACAACTCCTTCAGAATCTGGAAGTTGAACGCGGACGGGTCAATCTCATCGCGTCCAAAATCCCCAAACAGGAAATCGACACGCAACTTGCCGCAGAAGTCGCACAGTGGCAAATCACGCTGGACGAATTAACGCATGCCATGCAATTGTTATCAGGTAAAATTACCGATCAATCGCCCGGCTTTTCAAACCACTTCCAGGCACTGTCCAACCAGTCGATTCCCGATGTCTGGCTTAGAGCACTATACCTTAACGGGCAAGAGCAGATTATCAACATCGAGGGCAGCACCTTTAAACCCGAAAAAATCCCCTACTTTCTGCAACAACTGCAAAAAGAACCCATATTCAACGGGCACACCTTCGCAAAACTGATTATGCAGCAATCAGAAGAGATACCTAATCAAATAGATTTTAAACTCAGCACGACACTAGAAGCTCCGGATAAAAAAAGCCATGCCCAATAACCTTCAAGAAAAATTTGAAGCCCTGACCCAACGGGAAAAAATCATCGTGGTCTTTGCAATATTGGCCGGTATATGGCTCGCCTGGGATAACTTTTTCTATCAATCGATCCAAAAAAAACAACACGTGCTTCAGCAGAAGTTAACCAGCCTTAAACAGCAGACAACCGATCAGCAACTGATAGCAATCAAACTCGAAAACAGTCCCCACACAGACCCTAACCTAAACAACCGGAACAAACTGGCCGCGTTAAAAGCCGAACATAACCGGATGCAAGAACTTATGATGCATGACAAAAGCCTTGTCCCGCCGCAATTAATGGCCGTTGCGTTAAGCGATATACTCAACCGGAATAACCAATTGAGCTTGATAAAACTGGACACGCTGCCGGTAACCACCTTACTGGAATCCAAACAACCGCAACCAAACTCGATATACAAACACGGGCTGGCAATCACTTTTTCAGGCAGTTATTTAGACACGCTCAATTATTTAAAAGCGCTGGAATCATTGCCTTGGCATTTTGTCTGGGAAAGCATTGATTATCAGGTTCTAGATTACCCGACAGCAGAAACTACAATCAAAGTGTACACACTCAGTTTTAAGGAGAGCTGGCTTGGTGTTTAGACCGATAATAACACTACTGTTCACCGGACTGGCATCCATGCCGTGCCATGCAGAATTCCGCGATCCGACTCAACCGGCCTATCCGCTGCCAGCAGCCGCTAATGCCGCTGGCAGCGACAATGAGTTGGTTTTATCGGCCATCTGGATTTCATCGCATTCCAGACGAGCGACCATCAACGGCGTCTCCGGCAAACAAGGCCAGACCATTGTCATCGAACAAGTTTCACCTTTAAATCCTGAACCGGCAACTCCGGCAAATACCCCTGCGACGAATACCCGCTCTAATAGCGGCAACAGCAGTGGCGGCGGCACTCCTACCGCTATGGATCCTGGGTTGCTCGATAAATTGATAGCAATAGCTCCGATGCAGTTTGCCCCGTTACTTGCAACCGCGGCCAAAAGCATGGACATCCCCCAGCTTCAGGAACAAATCGCTATGAACCCGCCAACCACGCGGCAACAAGCGAATACCGCTCAACGCCCGAAAACGGTCCATATTCCGGCACCTTCGAGTACGATTAAAATCATCAGTATTCACAAAAACTCGGTCGTCGTCGACCAAAATGGCGAACTCAAGACCTTGCAACTGGTGCAACGTCCCTATAAAACACAATAAAGCCCAAGTACATTTTATAAAATGAATAACACCCATCGAGCCATTGCCATAGCATTGACATTACTGCTGGTAGCCTGCACCTCGCTTCAACCGACCAAGTCATCCAATGTTGCCAATGCTTTTTCTGGTGCCGCACCGCAAGCCCGTAGTAATACCAAAACGCCGACAGCCATTACCGATGCCCTGGTCCCTGATTTTAATCAAACCCTGGCCACCTCACAAAACTCGATGCAGCAAACGCGCCTTAATATTTCCGTTAATGAAGTCGATGCCCGTGAATTTTTTATGGGCCTGGTTGTAGATACCGAAGAAAACATGCTGGTACATCCTGAAGTAACCGGCACTATTTCACTGGAACTAAAGAATGTAACCATTGCGCAGGTCCTTGATGCCGTACAAAAAGTCTATGGTTATGATTACAAAAAAAACGATATGGGGTACATCATCTATCCTGCAACCTTGCAAACCAAAACATTCAAAATAGACCGGCTGGATTTGCAGCGGATAGGCAACTCAAATACCACGGTATCGTCCGGTAGACAAGCCGGTCAAAATAATTCGCAAGGAAGCAGCAACCAGCAAGGAAGTAGCGGTCAACAAGGCAACACCACTCAAGGCAGCAATCCGCAGGGAAATAGCCCGACGGGAAACAATACCCAATCATATTCCAACTCATCAAGCAGCTCCGTCCGCACCATTACAAAAACAGACTTCTGGCAAGAAATGAAAGAGTCTTTAACCCATATTATTGCCGTCGACCCGCAAGCAACCGTGGATATTAACCAGCAATCGGGCATCGTGATTGTCCGGGCAAAACCCATGCAGTTACGGGAAATAGAAAGCTTCCTGTCTGCCACCCAAACCCAAATCAGCCGACAAGTCATCCTTGAAGCTAAAATACTGGAAGTTACTCTTGATGATAATCATCAAGATGGCGTTAACTGGGAGAGCATCGTCAAAGAAGGTATCAACAAAGCGCCATTGTTGACTGGCATAGGCGGAGTCATGGACCCTAATACATTTGCTTCTGTTTTTACCTTGGGCGCTCATTCCGGCGATTTTCGTGCCTTTGTCGAACTTATGGAAACTCAAGGGAAAACCAACGTGTTATCCAGTCCGAGAATTTCGACTTTAAATAATCAATCAGCCATCATTAAAGTCGGCCAGGATGAATATTTCGCTACCGGTTTTAATGGTGGAACGCCTGGTGCGACAGGCGTTGCTCCCACCGCGCCTACTGTCCTTATCGATGTTTTCTTTTCCGGCATTTCGCTGGATGTTACTCCACAGATAGATGACAATGAGGACATCACCCTGCATATCCACCCATCCATTAGCCAAGTAAAAAAAGACACCAAGGATTTCGGTCTTGACATAACTTTACCACTGGCACTCACCACGGTCAGGGAATCGGACAGCATAGTCAAGGCTAAAAACGGCCAAATTATTGTGCTGGGTGGGCTGATGCAGGAGAATGATAATGAAAAGAAACAAGGCGTCACCGGGTTAGCAGCGATTCCTTATATCGGCAACCTGTTTAGAGTCAACACCGGCACAACCCAAAAATCGGAACTGATTATATTGCTTAAAGCCTCTTTTATCGGCAGCGATGCGGACTGGCAAAAGGACATAAATTCCAGTAAACAGCGCTTTGAAAGACTTGACTCACAACCGCGCTGGAAATAAGTTATGTAAACTGGGCAAAGCAGCATGGATAGATATATCGCTCCTGCATTGCCTACATGGAGGCCGGCGCTTTACAACATGCGCCCCCATGGCGTTATGCAGTAACACCAGCCAAGCGTAATATAACCCGAGCTACAATAGCGGCAATATCTTCATAAAAAATATTTTTAAAATTATTTATGTATAAAACACACTTTGGCCTCAATAGTCAGCCCTTTGGTTTAACGCCGGACACGCAGTTTTTTTGTGAGCTACCCTCTCATTTAGAAGCACTTAATGTGTTGCTGATTGCTTTACATAACGGCGAAGGGTTTATCAAAATTACCGGCGATGTCGGTACCGGTAAAACCATGCTCTGCCGCAAATTGCTCAATGAATTGCCCGAACCTTTCGAGACTGCATACATTCCCAATCCGCACTTGCCGCCGGTGGGCCTGCTCATGGCAATTGCCGATGAAATGGGTATCGAGTACTCCCGGCATATCGGACAAAACGGTCTGATGAAGCTAATTAATGACTTTCTAATCAATAGCGCTGTTAACGGTAAAAAACCGGTGTTGATTATCGATGAAGCTCAGTCCATGTCGATTGAGACATTAGAAGCGTTACGGCTTATCACCAATCTGGAAACCGAAAAACAAAAACTGCTGCAAATCGTGTTATTCGGCCAACCTGAACTTGATGAACAACTGCATAACAAAGCCATCCGGCAACTCAGACAGCGCATCACTTTTAGTTACGCACTTAAACCACTCACGCCACAAAACGTTGCCGATTACATTAGACACCGATTACGTATTGCCGGCATGGGCAATCTAAGTATTTTCTCCGGATTAGCTATCCAAGCCATGCACCACTATAGCCGGGGCATACCCAGACTGGTTAATATTTTGGCCAATAAAGCGATGCTGTCGGCTTATGGCAAAGGCCATTCGTCAGTAGGCGTAAAGCAGGTTTATCTAGCCGCTATGGATACCGAAGACACCAATACAAAATTTAAACTTTTTGGCTTCCGTAAGCGTTACTTACTGCTATTGTTACTCGCAATTGCCGGTTACCTATGGATACCCATGGCATCCATATTATGAGCCTGATCAATCAAATGCTGCGCGACCTGGAAAGTCGGAACACTTCAAATAATACACCACCAACGCTGCAACACAATATTCAGGCAACGCAACCTTCGCCGTCGAAAATGCCCATCCTGCTCTGGAGCTTATTGGCTATTATTGCGACAGGAGGCACTTATTCGGCTTACCAATACAGTAAAACGCTGACTAAAACTCCTTCCGGAATTATTGCCGACAACATTAAAAAAGATCCGACGCCTATTGCGCCCTATGAAAAGGTATTGGCTGCGCCAAACGCCATTACCGCCCCTGCGCCAAAAATCGAACTTAAGCCATCGGAAAATATAACAATTCAGCCCGTCTCAATTGCTCAACCCGTACCGGCAGTCCAGACAGCACCCACGATTCAACCAAAACCCTCGACCCAGACAGCTCCAGCAGTTCAGGCAGCACCTCAGATTGTCGCCGAACCACCTATAAAAAAAATGCCCATCGCCTCTAAACCGGCGCTGATCGAATCAACATCCGCTAAACAACAAGCGGATTTACTCTATCGTCAGGCAGAAAATAATTCTGAAGATTACTCGGCAACTTATAAACTGGAACAAGCTCTTAAACTTGATCCGCGACATCTCAGGGCTCGATTATTATTGGCTAAAACATTGCACAATCAAGGACAAGTTGGCAAAACTGCCGAGTTTCTGGATCAAAGCCTAGCGCTGTTTCCTGATAACCTACAATTTATCAACACCCGTGCGCAGCTATACCTGCAACAAAAAAATCCCACCGGTGCGCTTAAAACGCTACAGCACGTTGACTTAACAAACAGCTCTAATGAAACCTATTTATCTTTATTAGCGGCGACCTATCAACAGCTGCAATCCTTTGCTAATGCGGCTAAAGTCTATCAAAGGCTGGTAACCGTCAACCCGGAAAAAGCCGAAAACTGGCTGGGTCTAGCCCTATCACAAGAAAAACTCGACAATCCAAAACTTACCCGCGAAGCCTACCAGCAAGCGCTAAACAAAAACACCCTGAAAGAATCCATTACGAGCTATATTAAACAACGACTAACCGAGCTTAGATAAATTTTGTGCTCTACCAAGGATGAAGTGCTTAATGAGAATGAATCGACGCCCCGCATAAGTAGACATTCTTATCGATAAAGTGTGCGAAGAGGAAACGAAGTTAGCGGGACAAAGCCCAAATCGATAATAGAGGCGAAAGAAAAAACTAATGCTATGAACGCTTTAATTTTTTGGTGTGGAATTTGACGCATACTCAAAAAATCACTTTGCTGATGTTTTTTTTCAGTGCGCTTGACGTGGATTACCCTTATATCTGGCCTGTCCTTGTTAGAAGACTAGCCGCCTCGTACCGTAAAAAATGATCACACATTAAATACAATGATGAGAGACGGCCAGAAAGACAAAATACTATTAGAAACAACTTACCAGTCGACTTAAACTCACAGTCTCCCGTTAAATTATTTGGTTAATTTTGCACTCAACTGTCCAGACCACAGACCAAAGTACGTTCCGACTACAATAGAAATAGAAATCACAATTAACGGATTATCCAAAGAAGCGCTCAGGAGAATATCTTTAGTCAACTTGCCGGGAGTTTGTAGCAAATATGCAAATGTGGATGAATATCCAAGTACGCTGGCAGGTATAGTCGCAAGAGCTGGAATATTCGCAGCAAGACACATAACGACGACGGAACAAGTTACAGTAACAGCGGCCCAAAATGGGAAGCCGAGAATTGCTGAGGAAGGAATATTAGTGATTTGAATAGCCGCTAACCAAGCCATAAATACGCCGAAAATTCCACACACGATGGTGTTTTTTAATGCTTCTTGAGTGGCGCCCAGAAAAAAGTAAGCGGCCCAGGCAATGGTTGCAGCCCATATAAAGAATATACCGCTAAGAGGCCCCACTGCCAAAAACGTTGCTAAGCCAGCCAAAACGGCAATACTTATTGAAAGCGCTGTAAGATTGTTCATAATATATTTCCAAAATTCACCTCACTTATTGTTTAGTTAGATTTCGCATTGAGGTGGTTCTACGAAACATAACACTTTCAGTTAACCGGCAGCCAAACTAAAACCAGTTCGGTTCGAATATTAGCAGATATTATTTTCGCAATAAACACCAGCATTCAAAACTCTTAATCTTGGCTAAATCAATACGCCTCATTTAAATACGGGAAACAATACTATTACAAATTCTGCTCTACTAAATGAACACGCTGCCAATGACAATTACATTATAAATTAAGGTGTGCAGTATTTTTGATGCTTCGCAGAGAAATATCCGCATAAAAACACAATTAATACAAGTATGAATTACAGCCATAGTTTGGCTTAGTTATAAAAAATCTACACCGCTGGTTCATCGATGCGATCTACTCACTGTTTACTAGATTGATTTTAAAATACAGGGAGATTCATAGGGCCGCTCAATTGAACACTCACGACTAATAAGAGATAAAGTTTAAAAATTATTGAGCCTTAAACGCAGATAAAAACTTGACGTTGCCATAAAGAGTAGACAATGTTTGAGCATAAGCTATACCCGAAAAACAAGGATCTTTTCGATAAACTGGATAGCGCAACATCCGTTATCAGGCAAACATGGACATATTGAGATCCAATATAGCAACTGACAGTTCTGATTTATCAAATGTATAAGCAAAAATCGTCCGATTAGACTTGCTTTACCGTTGATATCACACCTAGAGAGTCGATTGACAATAACTTCAACCGGCGATTAACAGTTTATTCCGTGATAATCACAATTTTTTTAACGTAGCGGGGATACTGCCGCTACGAGCTACTTTGTAGATGATAACAACCGTCGCCACCCGGCTTATAAATACGGAAGATTCTCCGCCGGGTGGCTAAAACGTCTTAACCTTCCAGAGTCGCCAATCGTGCCGCGAGAATTCCTTCTAACGACTCTAACGCTTTGGTGAAGCCCTCGATACCTTCTGCAAGCTTATCCGAAGCCATACGGTTTTCAGCATGCATGCGATCAAAAGTCGCTTTATCAATGGTTATTTTTTCAATTGCAGCATTGGCTGCATTTGCAGGATCCAGTTTGCGTACCAGCTCACCTTCGGTAGACTGAAGTTCAGCTAATAAAGATGGCGCAATAGTCAATAAATCGCAACCTGCCAATTCAACTATCTCGCCCACGTTACGGAAGCTGGCACCCATAACTTCGGTTTTGTAGCCGAATTTTTTATAGTAGTTATAGATTTCCGTGACTGACAGTACGCCTGGATCTTCAGCTGGAGCATAAGAATCACGACCGGTATCTTTTTTGTACCAATCCAGAATGCGTCCAACGAAAGGTGAAATCAGGGTGATTCCGTTCTCGGCGCAGGCGATTGCCTGATGCAGGCCAAATAACAAAGTCAGGTTAGTGTGAATGCCTTCTTTTTCAAGAATAGCCGCAGCTTGTATACCTTCCCAAGTTGCAGCAATTTTGATCAGAATCCGTTCGCGCGAAACGCCTTGCGCTTCGTACATCGCAATCAGTTCACGGCCTACGCGGACGCTGGCATCGGTATCAAATGAAAGGCGAGCATCAACTTCAGTTGAGACACGACCTGGAATAACGTCAAGAATCTTGCGTCCGAAAGAAACGGCCAAACGCTCAAAAGCAAGGGTAGCCACTTGTGCTGCGGATGCATCTTTACCTAAAGTCTCTCTGGCGCTTTTTAGGGTATCATCAACGATACCTTGATATTGCGGCATTTGAGCAGCAGCGGTAATCAGCGAAGGATTAGTCGTCGCATCACGAGGTTTGAAAGTTTCAATAGCCTGGATATCACCAGTATCGGCTACAACCACGGTCATTTCTCTCAGTTGTTCAAGTAAAGTCTTTGCCATTAGAGGCTCCTTTATTTTAAGATTTAAAAAAATTCAAGACATACACTCGTCATTTCCAATTTTATTCAGAATATACGCGTATGACATCCAATATAATTGCAGGGGTAGGATTATACAGTGAGTAGCAGTGATTAATCATCAAAAAGCAATCGCTCTACCTAACCTGGGGAGAAAACGATTGCTTTTAATGAGTCATGTTTCTCAGAAGCCCAAGACTACACATCCGTATAATTTTGGAAGCCACACATGATAGTGGCTATCTAGCCTAGAGGTCTCTCGCTCACGCACACAGAAACCCAATTCTTTACAGACAAATTACGCTTTTTCTGCGCTTGCTTTTGCAGCAATATTTTGCCTAGCCATGTATTTAGAGACGCTACTTGCAGCTGGAGACGCCGCCTTCTTTTCCATATATTTGGCAACTCCGCTCGCTTTAGGCGTTTTCTTTGCGGTCATCGACTCTCTTTCCACATACTTTGCAACCCCACTGACAATTGGGGCTTCTTTTACATGAATTGCCTGTCTTGCTACGTACTTTGCAACTCCACTTAAAATAGGCGCGTCTTTTCTAGAAATAATTTGTTTTGCTACATACTTGGCAACACCACTTACTGGCGGTTTTTCTTTCTCCAAAATTGCCTGCTCTTCCAAATACCTAGCTACTCCGGTTGCTGCGGCAGCCACTGCTGCGGCTCTTTCCTGTGCCTTTTGCATCTCTTTTTCTCTCGCCAACTGCTGTTCTCTTTCTTCTTCTTTTTCTTGCTCTTTAGCAAGTAGGCGCTGTTCTTCCAAATACCTGGCAACTATAGCGGCGGCGGCGGCCTTTCTCGCGGCGATGGACTCGTCTTCAAGATATTTACCGACCTTCGTTACCGCTGCTGTATTTCTGGCAGATATAGACTGCTTAATTAAATACTTAGAAACGCTGCTGATAACAGGCGACTTCGCTTGTTTTTCCATATATTTCGCAACGCTGCTTACTGTGGGTGCTTTTTTTGTAACAGAAGCCTGCTTTGTCACGTACTTCGCAACACTGCTTATTTTCGGCGCATTTTTTGCGAATATGGCCTGTCTTGCCATATACTTGGCGACGCCGCTCACAGGAAACTGATCCAGTTTTTCCAAGTACTTGGTAACACTGGATACTGTTTCTTGCTCCTGACCAACGTCTGCCGTTAACGCTTCTTCATAATTTTCAAGGTGATCAACAACCTCCTGGGCTGTTGATACTTCTTTCTGACTTTCAAGAGAATCAGCAACCTCATTGGCTGCCGACAATTCTTCCAAGTTTTTCAGATACCTGGTAACTCCACTTAGTACCGGCACAACTTCCTGGCTTTTCAAATACCTGGCAACGCCGGTAAGTCCGCCGAGCTCACTTACATGTGCGCGAGGACGACTGATTCGAGGTTCAACTTCCTTTTTTGAACCAAACAGCCCGAACACTAAATTGATCAAATAGTTTTGATCCATTTATCACCCCCGGTCGCGCATGTATTTTTCAACTCCGGTTCCCGCTTGTGCTGATTTTTCTTTTGCAGATTTAGCTTGTTTTTCAAGGTACTTTTCAACGCTACTTGTTACCGCTGAACTTTTCTCAGCTACAACTTGGCTTTCCAAATATCTGGCAACACCGGTTACCGCTCCCATATTATGTTTTCTCAGATATCGAGCGACACCGGAAAGTCCACTGGCATGACTGGAATATGCTCTTGAATCACTAGCTTTGGCTTTTGTTTCGCGCTTAGTAAAGAACAGATACCCAGCCACAGCAAAAGCGACTAACCCCAGCAAGTAAGTCATCATTGACTCTTCTTCGACCTTTACCGCTTCGCTTACCGCCACTTCACTTGTCGTAGCCCGTTCGGACGTCGACGATGTTCCGGTAAACTTGCTAGGCTTATAGTCAGCATCCTTGTATAGAACCTTTGGCTCAAAATCTGCCGCTGGGTATTTTGAATCCGACTCAGTCGACTCGACAGACTTAGTCTGTTTGGCCGGTGCCGACGCAGATTTGCTGCTGTCAATATCTTGATAAATTACTTTTGGCTTGAAGTCTGCTGCCGGATATTCTGTTTCTGCCCCTACTATGGGACTGGCTAATAACAGCGTAGCAACTAAACCATTCGTTAAATTATTCATTTTCACGTGTGAATCCCCCTCTATGCGTTGTTTTTAGAGTAGCCGTATCTGCGTTGTTGCGCCTTTGATCTATAAATACCGAATCAATGAGTTAAACAGGCACTCACTCAATTCGGTCCGTTTTTAAATCTTCTCAATGAGCAACAACGCAAACATGGCCTTTAAAATTTAAAGTACCGCTTCTACGTTTTTGACAACGTTTTCAACAGTAAAGCCGAAGTGTTTCATCAACACGCCGCCAGGTGCAGATTCGCCGAACGTATCGATGCCGACAACTGCGCCTTCTAAACCAACATATTTACGCCAAAAATCAGTAATACCGGCCTCAATCGCCACACGTTTTACACCGGGTGTTAATACGCTGTCTTTATAAGCTTGGTCTTGACGATCAAATACATTTGTTGATGGCATTGAAACAACACGCGCTTGAATACCTTTTTCTGCTAAGGCTGCTTGTGATTTTATTGCTAAATCAACTTCTGAACCGGTTGCAATGAGGATAACTTGAGCATTTCCTGCTGCTTCTGAAATAACATATGCCCCTTTACGGATAGCTGCTATTTGTTCGTCAGTACGCGCGATGAAAGGCAAACCTTGACGACTTAACACCAAGCTTGAAGGTCCTGTCATACGTTCAATTGCCATTACCCAGGAAACCGCTGTTTCTGTGGTATCGGCAGGTCGCCAGACATCCATATTTGGGATGTAACGCATAGCAGAAGTATTCTCAATCGGCTGATGCGTTGGACCGTCTTCCCCTTGACCAATAGAGTCATGAGTCAAGACAGCAATGGTGCGGATCTTCATTAACGCTGACATACGCAAAGCACTTTTCGCATAATCAGAGAACATGTGGAATGTTCCGCCGAAAGGCAATAAGCCGCCATGTAACGACATACCGTTCATAATTGTGAACATGCCAAACTCACGCACACCATAGGAGATGTAATTCCCCATCTCTTTACCGCTGACATGCTTAAAGCTGCTGCAGCTGGTTAAGTTAGAGCCCGTTAAGTCCGCAGAACCACCTAAAAATTCAGGTAATGTAGGAGCTAATCCGCCAATTACTTTTTGTGAAGATTGACGTGTGGCAAGATTTTCTGCTTTTGCGTTGGTTTCTGCAATCAATGCATCAGCCGCTGCCTTCCAATTAGCCGGCAATTCACCAGCCATACGACGTTTGAATTCTGCTGCTAATTCTGGATATTCTGCCGCATAGGCAGCGAATTTTGTATCCCATGCAGCTTCGGCTCTCGCGCCTTTTGCTTTAGCATCCCAGCCGGCATAAACATCGGCAGGAATCTCAAACGGGCCATGATCCCAACCCAGAGCAGCCTTTGTCAGATTGATTTCTGCCTCGCCTAAAGCCGCACCATGACATTCATGAGTACCCGCTTTGTTTGGCGATCCAAAACCAATGGTTGTTTTGCAGCAGATTAATGATGGCATATCAGTCATTGATTTAGCCGTGGCAATTGCCTTATTAATCTCTTCAGGGTTATGTCCGTCTACTGACAGAACATGCCAACCGTAGGCTTCAAAACGTTTTACCGTATCGTCCGTGTACCAGCCTTCAATATGACCATCGATAGAAATACCGTTATCATCCCAAAAAGCAATTAAGTTGCCTAAACCCCAAGTACCCGCTAATGCACAGGCTTCATGAGAAATGCCTTCCATCAAACAGCCATCGCCCATGAATACATAGGTATGGTGATCAACGACTTTATGACCAGGACGGTTGAATTGCTCTGCAAGCAGCTTTTCAGCCATCGCAAAACCCACACCATTGGCAATACCTTGACCTAAAGGTCCGGTCGTTGTTTCCACGCCTGGTGCATAACCGTATTCAGGATGCCCTGCACATTTTGAATGTAGTTGACGGAAAGAGGCTAATTCACTCATCGGCAAATCATAGCCACTCAAGTGCAATAGTGAATAAATCAGCATTGAACCGTGACCGTTGGAAAGAACAAACCGGTCACGATCTGACCATTTCGGATTGGACGGATTGTGGCGCAGGTGATCATTCCACAACACCTCGGCAATGTCCGCCATGCCCATAGGTGCGCCTGGATGCCCAGAGTTTGCTTTCTGCACGGCATCCATGCTCAAAGCGCGTATGGCGTTCGCTAATTCTCGACGCGAAGTCATATTCTTCTCCTTACTATTATTAGATTACTAAATGGTGAATTTTCAGCCTGATCGACTCTGTCACAACATGTTCTTTCGGCGCTTACCCTGCGCAAGGATCAGAACGAGTGGTCATAGCCACTCGTTCCTGTGCCGCTATTCTAAATTAGCGTGCCTTTCTCTCATTACTTCTTCAGCAATTCCCTTATCATGGATGATATGAGAAATGGTTGCTTCCAAAAACAACAAGGTAGACAGTTCAAACACAGTCCCCATGGGCATCCCTAAAACCTTACCATATTGTTCCGGGTTACCGATTTGAAATACCGCATCGGCCAGATCGCCGATGGTTGAGCTGCTTTTCGCAGAGATCAAAACGATGTTAGCACCTATCTTTTTTGCACTTTTAGTGAATGCTATTAATTGCTCAGTCTCTCCGGATCCGGAAATAATGATCAACAAATCACCGTTTTTAATGCTCGGCGTCACAATTTCACCTACGACACTGACATCGTAACCGCCGTGAACCAGCCTCATCGCAAAGAAATTACCAACCAGCTTGGATCGTCCCGCGCCTGCGATAAATATACGCTTGGCGCTATCAAGCAATTGGGTCAACTTTACATCATACGTATCATCTGTAGCTTCAAGAACACCTGAAATCTTTTCTATGATAAGTTGCTGATGCATAATTATACCGCGTCAACCAATTCGCGAATTTCACGCGCTGCATCAGCAGGTGAAGCTGCACCATAGATTGCTGCACCAACCACGATGATGTTTGCGCCTGCGCGAACTACATCTTGAACAGTAGACGGTTTAATTCCACCGGCAACAGAAATTCTGACGTTTAAGCCCAGTCTTGCGATGTCGTTCAAATCAGCAAAAGGAGTATGACCTGCAGCTTGAGCATCAAGACCTGTATGAATACCCATGATATGAGCACCCATGTCGGCAGTTGCACGTGCACATGCAACTTTATCTTCAACATTAATTAAATCGATTTGAGCTTCTGCACCGTATGCATTGGCTGCTTTGATAACGCCTGCGCAAGTTGCAAGGCCAGATACGCCTAAAACTGTACAAATGTCAGCACCTGCCGCATAGAAAGGTGTTGCTTCGTACTCGCCTGCGTCCATAGTTTTAAGGTCAACTAAAAGCAGTTTCTCTGGGAATCTTGCTCTTAATTCTTTAACCAGGTTAAGTCCATTATATTTGATGCATGGAGTTCCGATTTCAAAAATATCAACGTAAGGAGCTACTAAGGTAGCAAGGCCTACTGTTTGGTCGAAATCCAATGAATCTAATGCCATTTGTATTAATGGTTTTGCCATGATGCGTGCTCCGATGGGTTATAGTAATAGTTATAATTTTAGTTACTTACTCTTTATGCGAATGCAACTTTAAAGTAGAAAGGGGACCGATGTCAATGCCCAATGCTCAATGTTCTGCGTTGGCACACCGATAACAGCTGAATGAGGGAAATATACAAGCAAAATGTTATAAGCTTTATTTTATACATCCGAGACAATCCAACTTCCTCCATAACGTTAGACATTCCGTCTCTTTCTGCCGATTAAAATACCTCTTAACTACGCCAAAACAACACGCCCAAGCTTCTTATTCAAACAATCGCAAGCACCAACAAGGTGTTTTTGCTCAGCATATACTTATGCGGCAGACGCCCCTTCCCTTTTACAATACAGCTTTCAGCACCCCACTCTTAAATACAGCCATCCACACTGCTGAACCGATTCATATATCATAATGGTATGCATGTGGACAAAATAAAGCTCTTTGTGTCAAGCTTCGAACAAAATTCAACGCCCCCTTACGGCCCAGTAATTAAACAACCTAATGATCAAAATTTTGCATATCGATAACCAAGTGACTTAGAAACACTAAGACAGGATCAACAAAAAACGTATTCAACTGACCATTCAATTCGCTCATCCGTTGCCTTACACCCAAAACCGGTAACTATGCTCCCAACGGAATGCATACATCTTGTAATTCGATATAAATTATAATAACAGTCCCAATTAAGAGAGAAATAACCTGATGGAACCTTTTATCAATATACGCGCACTCATCATCGACATGGATGGCGTTTTATGGCACGGCGACCAGCCAATGCCCGGTTTGACAGACTTCTTTCAAACCATACGCGAGCAACAAATTCCTTTCATCCTGGCGACCAACAACGCCCGGCTAACTCAAGAGCAGTATGTCATCAAACTGGCGCAAATGGGCGTAGAGGTAAGCCGTGATGAGATACTGACCTCCAGCATGGCAACGGCGCTGTACTTGACCGAGCACACCAATCCGGCCGAGAGCCGCGTCTATGTTATCGGCGAAGATGGCGCCAAAGAGCCGCTTATTGAACGAGGCTTTACCTTGACCGAACTGTATGAATTGAATGATGACAAAGACAATCCCAACATGGGCGCCGACATTGTTGTCTGCGGCATGGATAGAAACTTATCCTGGGACAAACTGGCAACAGCTACCCTGAATATTCGCGCCGGAGCCCAATTCATCGGCACTAATGCCGACACCACGCTACCGACAGAACGAGGACTCACCCACGGCAATGGCGCAATTCTGGCCGCATTACAGGCAGCCACCGGCGTAACGCCTATCATCATCGGCAAACCAGAACCTATCATATACCAGCAAGCTTTAGCGTTGCTGGGCGTCGATCCGGCTCAAACAGTGGCTATCGGCGATCGATTGGAGACTGATATTCTTGGCGCAGTTCGCACCGGGATACGCAGCCTTATGGTTTTATCGGGCGTGTCCACCGAAGACGATTTTAAAACAACAGACTATCGACCAACCTGGGTTATGCCGGACATCCGCGCAGTGACGCAAGCATTAAAAAACTGACAGCTACGCATTAAAGCTAATAGATCAGGCTCACTGCCCGCGCTATCATTAAAAAACCTGCACTCATCGGAGCCGCTGCAATGAAAAAATTCATCAATAGCATTGATAACCTGCTTGACGAAAGCCTGAGCGGCTTTGCCAAAGCCCATACAGATATAATTCAACTCAACACCCAGCCGCACTTTGTCAGGCGCAATAAACCCACCGCACCCGGCAAAGTTGCACTGATTTCAGGCGGCGGCTCAGGGCATGAACCTTTGCACAGCGGCTTTGTCGGCTCAGGCATGCTGGATGCCGCTTGTCCGGGCCAAGTATTCACCTCCCCCACTCCCGATCAAATGTTGGCTGCAGCACAAGCCGTGGAAAATGGCGGAGGCGTTTTATTCATCGTCAAGAACTATGCAGGCGACGTGATGAATTTCGAAATAGCCTCCGAAATGCTCGATTGCCCGAATGACACCGTCCTGGTCTGCGATGATGTTGCCTTTCCTAAAACCCACAGCACCGGGCGACGCGGCGTTGCAGGCACCCTGATTGTGGAAAAAATTATCGGCGCGGCAGCAGAATCGGGCGCAGATTTGGCGGCCTGCAAAGCTTTGGGCGATAGAGTCAACCTTGCCACCGCGTCTATGGGTGTAGCTTTGACCAGTTGCACAGTACCTGCTCTGGGTAAACCCACTTTCGACATTGGCGAGAACGAAATCGAAATGGGCGTAGGCATTCATGGTGAGCGTGGACGTGAGCGTTTAACCATGCGCAGCGCCACCGAAATTGTCGACTACCTGTCCGGCATTATTGATGACGATTTGAAACCGCAAAAAGGTCAATCGGCGTTACTGCATATCAACGGCTTCGGCGCCACGCCGTTAATGGAACTGCATCTTATTTATGAGCTGGCTTCCCAGTTCTGGGAAAAACGCGGTGTTAACACCTGCCGCTCCCTGGTCGGCAACTACACCACCTCGCTCGACATGGCGGGCTGCTCGATCACCCTCAGCCTGCTTGACGAAGAACTGCTCCGCCTGTGGGATGCGCCCGTCCATACCGCGGCCTTACGCTGGGGCTGTTAAATTCTCTTTCAGCACATCGACCAGCGCACAAATCATTAACTGACTGGTTTTAGCGCCCGCATCGATATGCCCCCGGCTGCGCTCCTCCAGAAAAGAAGCGCGCCCCTTAGTCGCCAGCATGTCCCGGGTAGACTCCATACCCGCGATTGCTGTCCGCGCGACACTATCCAATGCTACAGGTAACGCAACCGAATCCGCTGCCGCCTGCCGCAAGCTTGCCGCGACCGGAATCAGTACATCCAGCATCGTTTTCTCGCCCGCATCGGCCTTGCCGCGCTGTTTTACTGCATCCACACCGCTGGTAAAAATCTCGGCAAAAACCTGTAAATCCAAAGGCCGTTCGCGAGCCGCTTTGCTCATTGCAACAAACAAGGTACCGTATAAAGAACCCGATGCGCCGCCCACCGCCGTCATCATGGTCATACCGATTTTCTGCCAGGCCGCCACCCAATCGAGCGTTGCCAATTCATCGCTTTGCGCTATCAGCGCCTTAATACCGCGTTGCAGATTAGTCACATGATCGCCATCACCGATAGCTTGATCCAGAGCCGTCACCTCTTCGGCGTTTGTTTCGATTGTTTTGTCTATTACCTGAATCAGGCTGGGTAATAACGCGGGAGCAAATTGCATGGTATTCCTCCAATTCAAAAAGTAACTAGGGTGATGTGCAATTCACCCGTTTGGCGAATCATACCCCAAGCAACACCTCATAAGTTAAGCTAAAAATAACTTTAATTTTCACTTGTTCTTTATTTGTTCTGCTGTTATATTTTTAAAAAACGAATAGAGAACGCATTATGATTAAATCACTTACCAGAAAGCAGCAGGAGATTTTCGATTTCTTACTGCAAAACCAGGACAACTTCCCCCATCCGCCCACTCTGGAAGAGCTTTGCGCGAGCATGGGCTTAAAGTCTCGCGGTTCCTTACATAACCACATTAAGGCCTTGATTAACGAAAACTTGGTCGAAGCACCGGAACGCAAGCAGCGAGGTATTCGCCTGACAGAATACGCCAAAGAAATGATCGGCTATTCCAATGATCAAAGCGCCCTGCCTTTTGTCGGATTTATTGCCGCCGGAAAACCCATCGAAGCCGTCGAAAACATTACTTATATGTCCATCCCCGAACAACTGAAAACACAAAACCCCTGCTACGTTCTTAAAGTAAAAGGCGATTCCATGCTTGAGCAAGGCATCTATGATGGCGACTGGGTAATTATCGAACAACGCTGCCACGCCCGTAATGGCGAAATTGTGGTGGCCTTGATCAATAAAGCCGAAGCCACGTTGAAATTTATCGAGCAATACCCGCACGAAACATTACTTATCCCCGCTAATTCAACCATGGAAGCGATGCGTTACACCCCGGAACAAGTGGAAATTCAGGGCGTATTAGTGGGCCAAATGCGTAGTTATACTAAAAACCATTAGGAGAAACATCATGTTGCAACATCGGATACACATGCGAGACCAAGTGACCAATCGAGTTGAAATAATTATGGGAGACGGCAAACCGCCATTTGTTGAACGACTGGAGGAATTTGCAACGTCCCTATTATTTGTAGTCATCATTATTTTCCTTATTCGTATATAAGACCGTATTTGCCCGCTAACTATATATCCCTTGATGAGCAAAAAACCTCAGCCGGCAAACCCTAGTCGGTATCCAGCCACATGGACGTGAAGACACAGATTAATATTGCGCCCGAACCGGACGATAGCGGCAATAGATGTCAATCTCAAGATATAACCAACCTTGAAAGCAGACTCCATACCGATATAACGCCTCCCCCCAAAAAAATTGCGTATAAAATTTCCCCGTAGGGATGATGAATCTTTATTGCTGCTTGATCTATTTTGCCGATCAAGATATGTCTTGAAAAAATCATCAACAAAAGATATGGTTCGCGCGAAATAACAGCGCATTACATTTAAGTTCCTTATCCCCTGATCACAGCATCCCTAACATGCCCGACTTCGGATAATTGATTTCTTTGGCGCACACAACCACTCGGGCTTTGCGTTGAAGTCCGGTTATGTACCTAAATCCATCAAACGCCACCCTCTTAACTACAAGGTTACTATAAATGCCCATTTCGCTTGCCATTCTTGAAAATGTGATCCGTGAAGCCGGATCGATTGCCATGACTCATTTTAAAGACTTGAAAAATTTAGAAGTCACTAAAAAAAGCCCCCGGGACTTAGTCACCGATGCCGACGTGGCGGTTGAAGCTTTTTTACAGGAATCACTGGCCAAGCATTACCCGCAATTCGGTTTTTGGGGAGAAGAGAGCGGGCAAAGCGCAAATCAATCCAGCCGCTGGATCGTCGATCCGATTGACGGAACCCACTCATTTTCAAGAGGCCAGTACTTTTGGGGCGTCAGCGTCGCACTGGAAATTGATCAGGAACTTATCTTCGGAGCGGTCTACGCGCCCGCACTGGATGATTACTATGCCGCCGAAAAGGGCAAGGGAGCCTGGAAAAACGGCCACCCCATTACCGTCTCCAATGAAAGCAACCTTGCTGACGCGATGGTCGCAACCGGATTCGCCTGCTTGCGCTCGTACTTAAAAGAAAACAACCTGCAACGATTTTGCCGGATCGCAGAGATAACCACCGGGCAGCGCCGTTTTGGCTCTGCGGCAATCGATCTATGCCTGGTTGCAGACGGCCAAGTTGACGCTTTTTGGGAACAGGAGTTGAACCTGTATGACGTGGCAGCCGGTGCATTGATTGCCAGCGAGGCAGGCGCTACGGTTACAGACTTTCAAGGTAATAAAGGCCTCTTTCCAAAGCAGATCCTGGTAACCAACGGCAAGATTCTTAACCAGCTGCTTCCACTGATGTAATGCCCAGCGGTTTACTGTTATGCGATGAATATCCCCTTCGCAGGATGGACGCCACAAGTAGACATGCTTAGGCGACATTTCTCTGCCCGCCAAAAACACAAAAAGACCACCCATAAAAAACCACCCAACCCCGTGAAGGGTTGGATGGCTTGGTTGGAATTAAAGTGCGATTAAATACAGGTTATGTGTTTAATCACATGGGCAGAAAACGCAGCCCGCCTTACCCCGCTGAAATAAAATCGCTTTTTGCTTTATGGATTCAAAAGGTATTCGGTCAATGGCTTGAGCGGGGCCTCGGATTGTCCCGTTTTTTGGCAGGCAGTTGGCAGCCCCAGCAAACAGGCTTGCTTATAGGCCTGCATGGCGGCCGTAGAATCATTAAGCCCTTCCAAGGCATGCGCTTTACCCAGGTAAAGTTTTGCTTTATTCGTCGGCACTAGTTCGATTGCCTTGTTAAAATCGTTTAGAGCCGACGGATATTGCTGGCTTCCCAAATAGGCCGCACCGCGGTTCTGATAGGCATATCCAACATAGAGGCCTTTTAGCTCGATTACCTTGTTTAAATCGTCTATCGCTTCGGCATAGCGTTTTACCCCGATCAATTCTTTACCTCGATTGTAAAAAATTCTATCGATGCCCAAACGTTTTCCCTCGATATTCTCAACCCGTCGAGCCGCATCATCCCAAAGCAGTAGTGGGTGGGAAAAGGTTGTAAGGCGCAGCCAGGATAAAGGCATCATGAGCAGTACAACAAAAGTCAGGGTAATAGCTGCCTGTTTTGCGCTCAATTTTTGACACAAAAAAGGTAAAGCCGCGAAAGCGCCCGTCATCCACAGATAACTGCGATAAAGCACAAAAGACTCCTGAATCCTGATGGTTGAAAGCTCAGTAGCAAATAACAGCCACGGGCAAAGCAGCGCAAAACCCAGCAAACCTTTTATCCCTCTTTGCAGCAGCAGACGAACGGCAACAATGGGGTAAAGTATAAACCCGATTAAACCGGCAACTTCCGGCCAAGACCACAAACTCATGGCAAAAGCTTGAGGCATATCGACAGTCATCCACATCGGACTTGGAACAATCCATACCCACAGGTATTTAAAAAACAGGAAGCACTGTGTCAGCATCGACAAGGGATAGGCAAGCTGCACATCAAAGTCCGGCCCCAGCAAGGACATATAATTTGCCGCTATTGGCTCATAAGCCTGCCCCAAAATATGTGCCGACTTGATCTGAAAAACTACGAATCCGCCAATCAAGCCATAGAGCATGAAGGTTGGCCAAATCAGCATCAAGCGTTGACGGATGGATTGATTATTGACCAGCAACAACAAGGCTATCGTTACCGCAGGCGTCATGACGGCTTGTTCTTTCGAGAATACAGCCAGAAAATAAGTCACCGTAGAAGCCAACAACCAGCGGCAGTTGTCTCTGATCAAACCCTCAAGAAACAAACGCCAGGTTAATAAGGCGAACAACGTTGCCATTAGGGTGGAACGCTGGATTAAATAGGCGGCCGCATAAACGGAGACCGGGTGCAAGGCAAAGATCAATGCGCCAAAAAAGGCCAGCCAGTGCGGTGACAGGGTCTCGCTGCTTTCATCATCATTATTAGTAGAAAGCACCCGCTCAAACAATCGACGCAAGAACAGAAACAAGGTAATAGTCGCGGCAAGATGCAGCACCAGGTTACTCAGGCGAAACCAGATCAGCTCCAAACCGAGCAGTGCGCGCGTCCACTCAAAGGTCGCATAAGGCAGCCAGCGCAAATCAAAGCTGAACACCTTACCCAGATAGCCCTCATGCACCGAGCCATCGAAAAAATGAGCGTCATCAAAGACGACAGGGTTCCAGAAAAATTGCGCATAAAGGAGTATGACTGGCAAACATAAAGCCATTAAGGACAAAAACAGTTTCATGGTATTGCCTAGTTCCTTGCAAAAAAAACCATCCAGACTCGTAAAGAGTTGGATGGTTTGTGTTAAGCGCGTTTACCGCGTTTTCTAAATTGCGGCAGCACACATGGGAAATGCGCTGCCCAACAAGAAAGATATGTTTATTTATTCAAGACACTATTAATAAGTGCCAGATCGGTGCCGGTGGCGCTGGGCACGACGTCCCAAGTGACGGCGGTATTTCGAGCAGTCGGCGTCCATGTAACTGTTGTGCCATCAATGGTAGTAGCCTTAATGCCCCGCAATGTAGCTACAACTGCACCAGTTGCCGCAGTCACAGTAATCCCGGAAACCTCAGTAGTTACGGTAGGTGCACCGGCTAAACCAAGCGACGTCCAATTATTCGCTGTGAGAGTTGCTGGTGAACCGCCATTATTTTGAATAAACTCGGCAACAGCGAGTTTAACTGGATCAGCCGCAGTAGCAACTTTAGATAGTTTTGCTCTGACTATATAATCCTGATAAGCCGGAATCGCTACCGCCGCTAGAATACCAATAATCGCCACAACGATCATTAATTCGATTAAGGTAAAACCTTGTTGTGCTTTTTTGATAGATAATGCGTTCATGAATCAATCCTCTTTAAGTTAAAAATAAACCGCAACAAGACACAAGCAGAAGCCATGCCAAATAGTTACTCTTGGCCTGTCATCGCGGTTAAAACAGGGAAACAGTTTTTATATTACAAAAACAAGCCGCGCGAACAACCGGCTGCGGCAAAAATGCCCGCCAAAAAGCCCTGTCATGATAAAATGCCCCTCAAAAAGCCCTGCCAAACCCATTGCGCTCATTTATAACAAGGGATGTCACATGCAACACGTCAGCCTTCAAGCCGCCACTACGTTAACCGAATGCAGCGAGCGCACCCTAAGACGCCGCCTTGCCGACGGCAGCATACAGTGCGCCACCGATAATGAGGCCTATTACAAGACCATGATCTGTTTCGATTCGATCAAACACGACATTTGCATCCCCCTTAACCCTGCTGATATTGAACTGATTAAAAGCGCCGATTCCGGCGATGCAAAAGCACAAAATGATTTGGCGTTACTTTTTTTAGAGCATAACAAGCTGAAAAGCGCGGTATATTGGCTGGAATTGGCGGCAAAGCAGCATTGTACCGATGCGATGCATTTGCTGGGCTGTTGTTATTTGGAGGGTAACGGCTTACCTAAAGACAATAATCTTGCCCTTATGTGGATTGCCAAAGCGGCCTCGCTGGGTCACCCGATAGCGCTCGCGCAGATTCAGTCGATACGCCTGACTTGAAAGCCTGCGGGGGTGCATCTATCGCTTGCAGTCAGCCAGTTTGAAATTACTGCGGCACTGGATTTTCTGTTTCAGGGATTCTGAGAAAATAAAAATGGAGCAATGGACTTTTTGACCCTTGCCCTTGTATTTTTTTTCGCATAGATTAATAATCGCATCTTACCAACTGTCTTACTTGGAGCACTCCATGTCTGTCGCTACTATCAAGCTATCGAGCAAAGGTCAAATCGTCATCCCCAAAGAAATTCGGGATGAATTGCATTGGCAACCAGGAACTCAACTAACGCTGGTTTCTTCACTGTCCGGCGTAACTCTTAAAACAGCGCCTAAAAAGACCGGGAGCAATTTGGGAAATTTGATTGGCATGCTCCGGCATGATGGGCCACCGATTCCTGTTGAAGCGCTTTGCAGGCCGGTTGATTACTCCGCCGATTGGGAAGAATCGGAGCAACGTAGTCAATGATTGCTTTCGATACTAATCTGCTTGTTCGCGCCGTTGTGGCGGACGAACCTGCTCAAGTCGCTATCGTTCGGGATCTGGTTATGCAAGACACCGTGTTTATTTCACGAACAGTATTATTAGAAACCGAATGGGTTCTTCGGGCTGTTTATAAAAAGTCGCGAACCGATATGCTCAAATTCTTCAGGGCACTGCTGGAAATCGACAGCACTGAGATTGAAGATTCAAGTGCAGTGGGGCTAGCGCTGGACTGGTATGCCCTGGGCGCTGATTTTGCCGACGCTATGCATCTTGCTGTTTGCGGTTCCGCCGTGATGCATACTTTTGACAAGGGTTTCTGCAAGGCCGCAAGAGAGGCCGGCATAACTCCACCAATAAAAGTGATAGTCGTGTAAGGCGCAACAGGATATATGTTGTTATAAAACGCGCATATTAAGCCAATATTAACCGAGCCCTTATGATGCAGCCTTTTGTCAATACCACTAAAGAAAGCCACCAACATTTCGCAGTCTTGCGACCCATTCTTGCGTGAACTGCACGAACAACTTTGGCTGCAGGATAACGCCGATTTTATCGCCGCTTATAATCAAACCGTGGCGGATGAAGGCTTGCCATTAGATTCATGGCGCTGGTTCTGACATGCCGCGTTTTGATGCCTATCGCAACAGTGGTGAATAGACTTAAATGACGCCGTATTTTCTGGATGTTCAAAGCGATTTGTTACAAAGACTGGAGACGCGCATCGTCATACCGCTACGCAGACGCGATCGTTTTGCCGCCGTTAATCTTCCCGCCAATCTTACGCCGACATTTGAGATAGAAGGTGTCGAATGCCTGCTGGAAACACCCAACCTAGCAGCCGTGCCGCTTCGCTTGCTGAAAACGCCAATCGCATCACTTGCATCCAGGCAATTTGAAATTACTGCGGCGTTGGATTTTCTATTTCAGGGATTCTGAGATTTGTTGATACCGAACAACCGCTGACTACTAATGGGCGGTTGTTCGGTCAAAGATCTGCTTACTGTAACTTGGCTTTAAGCATTTTGTTCACTTCGCCGGGGTTGGCCTTACCCTGCATTTCCTTCATCACCTGTCCGACAAAAAAACCGAAGACTTTATCTTTACCGCTACGATATTGCTCAACCTGATCCTGATTGTCGGCAATGATTTTATCGATAATAGCCTCAATAGCGCCAGTATCGGTGATTTGTTTCAGGCCTTTGGCTTCGATAATTTCATCAGCCGTAGCGGTGCCCTGCCACAACTCTTCGAACACCTGTTTGGCGATCTTGCCGGAAATGGTGTCGTCGCTGATACGTTTTAACAGCCCAGCCAAGCGTTCGTGACTAACCGGCGAGTCGGTAATTTCCAGGTCGGCTCTATTAAGCGCGGCTAAAAGATCGCCGGTCACCCAGTTGGCGCACATTTTCGCTTCGCAGCCCGACTCTTTAACCACGGTTTCGAAATAATCAGCCAGCGAACGAGAAGATGTCAGGATCGTAGCGTTCTCTTCATCCAGAACATAATCATCCTTAAAGCGCTGTTTTTTCGCTTGCGGCAATTCCGGCAATTGGGCTTTTATTTGCGCTTTAAAGTCCTCATCAATCAGCACCGGCAGCAGGTCGGGATCGGGGAAATACCGGTAATCATTGGCCTCTTCCTTGCTGCGCATGGAACGGGTTTCATCCTTGTCGGAATCGTACAATCGGGTTTCCTGAACTACGGTACCGCCGCTTTCTATCACCTCGATTTGCCGCTCGATTTCGTGATTGATGGCTTTTTCGACAAACTTGAACGAGTTGATATTTTTGATTTCAGCCCGGGTGCCGAATTCTTTTTGGCCTTTGGGACGCACCGATACGTTGGCATCGCAACGGAACGAGCCTTCCTGCATATTGCCGTCGCAAATACCCAGATAGCGCACCAGTTCGTGCATTTTCCTCATATAGGCCACGGCTTCTTTAGCCGAACTCATTTCCGGTTCGGAAACGATTTCCAGCAACGGCGTACCGGCGCGGTTTAAATCGATTCCGGTCAAACCGTGAAAGCTGCCGTGCAACGACTTGCCCGCGTCTTCTTCCAGATGAGCGCGAGTGATGCCGATGCGCTTGCTTACGCCGTCAACGTCAATATCCAGATGGCCGACACCGACGATAGGCAAATCCATCTGACTGATTTGATAGCCTTTGGGCAAATCCGGATAAAAATAATTCTTCCTGGCGAACACCGAATACGGCGCGATATGCGCTTCGATGGCCATTCCAAAGATGACCGCCATGCGCACGGCCTCTTCATTCAATACCGGCAATACGCCCGGCAAGCCTAAATCGACCGCGCAGGCCTGGGTGTTGGGTTCCGCACCGTAAGCGGTGGACGCCCCGGAAAAAATTTTTGATTTGGTGGCGAGTTGGGCGTGAATTTCCAAGCCGATGACTGTTTCCCATTGTGTATTCATTTTAGTAGTTCCGTGTTATTCGGCAAAAACATCGGCCAGATCAATGTCCAGCTCAGGAAAAAGATAGGGTTTTGCGATGTCGTCACCAGCATGCATGGCAAATAGTTGGTATTTTTCGGTGTCCTTATCCAGCAGAAACTGATAGACCGCTTGTTCGTAGGGATAAACCAACCAGTACTCGGTGACGCCGTTTTCCTGGTAAAGGTCGTATTTAAGGCGCATTTCTTTGTTGCTGTTACCGGGCGAGAGTACTTCGATAATCCAGTCCGGCGCGCCGTTGCAACCTTGTTCGGTGAGTTTTTCTTTGTCGCAGATTACGCATAAATCGGGCTGGACGACACTGGAAACCTCCTGGTCGGTTAGCTTTGATTTTTTGCTGTTGTAGAGTTTGACATCGAATGGTGTGTAAAAAAGTTTGTAGGGTCTTTTGTGGAAATACTGATAAAGACTGCCACCCAGATTGGTAATAACGCTCTGATGCTTCAGGCTAGGCGCGGGGGACATTGCCATGATCTTGCCCTTGATCAGCTCGACCGTTTCTTCCAGCCGCCAAGTCAAGTAATCGGCATAGCTGTAGGTACCGTTTAAATCCAGTTGCGAGAGTTCTGTGATTTTCGTCATGAGAGCTTCTCCTTATTCAAAGCCTTTTGGCGTTTGTTGGTGCCAATCGGTAACTTGTTGATACTGATGGGCGATATTCAACAACTTGTCTTCCGCAAAGTAATTGCCGATGATCTGCAAGCCCACGGGCATGCCGTTTGCAAACCCTGCGGGAACCGACATGGCAGGAACCCCGGCAAGGTTTATCGCAATCGTGTAAATATCGGATAAATACATTTCAATCGGATTACCTATTTTTTCGCCGATACCGAACGCGGTTGACGGCGTTACCGGCCCCATAATCACATCGACTTCCGACAGCGCTCTTTTAAAGTCTTCGCTGATCAGGCGGCGGATTTTTTGCGCCTTAATATAATAAGCGTCGTAATAGCCTGCCGACAGCGCATAGGTGCCCATCAAAATGCGGCGCTTAACTTCCTTGCCGAAGCCTTCGCCGCGCGAACGGGTGTACAGATCGGTTAAGTCCGCCGGATTTTCGCAGCGGTAGCCGAACCGTACGCCGTCAAAACGCGACAGGTTCGCGGAGCACTCGGCAGGCGCAATGACGTAATAAGCGGGAATCGCCAGCTTAAGCGTCGGCATGGATATTTCCGTTACCTGGGCACCCAATTTCCGGTATTCGTTGATAGCCGCTTCAAGCGCTGTCGCTACATCGCTGTTCAGTCCTTCGCCGAAAAACTCTTTGGGCAGGCCGATTTTTAAACCTTCGAGGCTATTGTTTAACCCGGCCCTATAATCAGGAACCGGCAAATCGACACTGGTTGAATCCTTTTCATCAAAACCGGCCATGGTTTGCAGCATGATGGCCGCATCTTCGGCGCTACGGGTCATCGGCCCGCCTTGATCCAGGCTGGAGGCATAAGCAATCATGCCGTAACGGGACACCCGGCCATAAGTCGGTTTTAATCCGGTAATGCCGCAAAGGGCGGCAGGCTGGCGTATCGAGCCGCCGGTATCGGTGCCGGTCGCACAGACTGCCAGCCGTGCCGCAACAGCCGCCGCCGTGCCGCCTGAAGAGCCGCCGGGAACAGTATTAGTATCCCAGGGATTTTTGACTACGCCGTAATAACTGGTTTCGTTGGATGAGCCCATCGCAAACTCGTCCATGTTCAACTTGCCCAGCATCACCGCCCCGGCGTTATTAAACTTATCCACCACCGTTGCATTGTAGGGTGCAATAAAATTATCCAGGATTTTTGAACCGCAGGTTGTTTTAACACCCTCTGTACAAAAAATGTCTTTTTGTGCAACCGGGATGCCGGTTAACAGTTCCGCATCGCCCTTTGCCAACCTGGCGTCGGCTGCTTCGGCTGTCTGCAAGGCCAAGTCTTCGGTGACCGTGATATAAGAATTAAGTGAGCTGTGCTGCTTGATTCTACTTAAAAAAGCCGTGGTCAATTCCACGCTTGAAAATTCACCGGAACGCAGTCCCTTGGCTAATTCCGCAATTGTTTTGTTATGCATAGTTGTTACTGTTCCCTTTACTCAATTACTTTGGGCACTAAATAAAGTCCCGCTTCTACTTGTGGCGCAATGGCTTGGAATTTTTCGCGGTTGTCCTGCTCGGTGACCGCATCGGCTCGTAATCTTTGCACCTGGTCCATCGGGTGAGCCATAGGCTCGACGCCGTCAGTGTCAAGGTCACTCATCCGCGTCATCAAATCCAGCATCCCGGACAAGTCTTTTGCATAAGAAGCAACATCTTGCTCCTCGATTCCCAGTCGCGCCAAATGCGCAATCTTCTTCACATCATCCGCCGTTAAAGACATTTTTAACTCCCAATAAAATTTCAGCGATTCTAAATATTATTGTGTTTATAATACTTTATATCTTGCTCAAACACTCGCTTGATTGATAAAGTAATACAATTTTTATTCCCCCAAAGGATACAGCTAAAAATGTTCAAAAGAATTCGCGGCCTTTTCTCCAACGATCTCGCTATTGACTTAGGAACCGCCAATACATTGATCTACATTCCCGGCCAGGGAATTGTACTTAATGAGCCATCGGTGGTGGCTATCAAAGAAGACAGAATCAGGGGTAATAAAACGATTGCCGCTGTCGGCCTTGATGCAAAACTCATGCTGGGACGCACACCGGGCAATATTACTGCAATCCGCCCATTAAAAGATGGTGTAATCGCCGATTTTGCCGTCACCGAGCGGATGCTGAGATTTTTTATCGAAAAAGTCCACCAAAGCAAATTACTGCGCCCCAGTCCACGCATTTTAATCTGTGTACCTTGCGGCTCAACTCAGGTTGAACGTCGTGCTATTCGGGAGTCAGCGGCAATGGCCGGTGCGCGCGAAGTTTATTTGATTGAAGAACCCATGTCGGCAGCCATCGGCGCGGGCTTGCCTGTTGATGAGGCGTGCGGCTCGATGGTTTTGGATATTGGCGGCGGCACCTCTGAAGTGGCGGTCATCTCAATTAACGGCATCGTCTATTCCTCGTCTGTCCGTATCGGCGGCGATCGCTTTGACGAAGCCATTATCAATTATGTGCGCAGAAACTACGGCACCTTAATTGGCGAGGCCACCGCAGAAAGAATAAAACATGAAATCGGCACGGCTTACCCCGGCAGCGAAGTCAGGGAAATAGAAGTTAAAGGCCGCAATCTGGCCGAAGGCGTGCCGCGCAGTTTCTCCTTGAACAGCAATGAAATCCTGGAAGCGCTGCAAGAACCGCTATCCGGCATTGTCGGTGCGGTAAAATTGGCCTTGGAACAAACTCCGCCTGAACTCGGTTCGGATGTGGCGACTCGCGGCATATTCTTAACCGGCGGCGGCGCATTATTGAAGGATATAGACAGACTGATCGCTGAAGAAACAGGTCTGCCGGTCTATATCGCTGACGACCCGCTAACCTGTGTCGCACGAGGCGGCGGCATGGTTCTGGAAATGCTGGATAAAAAAGGAGTCTCTACTTTTTCCTTAGAGTAATGATGTTTATTCTTTAAAATCATTTATTTTGGTAGCAACAAAGTCCGCAGGTTGAGTTACAACGGCACGGGCAGATGTTTTGCTCCCTGCAAAACCTGTATTGCCCGCATCCTTGCGGGTTATGCAGGAACCGCGCAGCGGTGTCCCGAAGCGCATCTTTTTGCGCCGTAACTCAACAGATGCAGCAATGGTTTGTCGAGTTACCTACGCTACGCTAACTCGAGCTACGCGTTACCAACATTTTTTAACTGGATAAAGAGGCATCCCGCTATAAAACTTTTATTTGCTACCGGTCCTTCTATCAATACCCGTCTGCTTGTGGCGATAATTGCTTCAGTTGCTTTACTGATCACTGAACACCAAAGCCATCGACTGGACGCACTTCGCGCCACATTATCAGTTATTGTCGACCCGCTGAAATATCTGGTCGATTTACCGACCGTACTGATCGAGCAAACCGCCGATTCTGTCAGCTCATACTCGACCTTAAAAAAAGAAAACACCCAATTACGCGAAGAACAATTCATCGACAAAACCCGATTGCTTAAATTCGACTCTTTAGAAAAAGAAAATATTCGTCTGCGAGCCTTATTGGAAAACTCCTTTAAACTCGGCGAACAACTGTTGATCGCGGAATTATTGTCGATCAATACCGCGCCTTACGAAAACATCGTGGTAGTCAACAAAGGCACCCGCTTCGGCGTCCACCCCCAGCAGCCGGTACTGGATGCGAACGGCGTTGTCGGCCAGGTTTTTCGTGCGTTGCCGTTCAGCTCTGAAATCATGTTAATTACCGACCCTAACCATGCCATCCCGGTACAGGTTAATCGTAACGGCCTGCTGACCATTGCGGTAGGCAGCGGCCAGTTGAATCGCCTTAACTTGCCTTTTTTACCCAATAATGCGGACATTCGCCCCGGCGACTTACTGATCACATCGGGCTTAGGCGGCACTTTTCCATCGGGTTATCCGGTTGCCATCGTCGATGATTTTACCCCGATAACCAACAAACCTTTCGTCAACATTACCGCCACCCCCAAAGCCATGCTGGACCGAAACAGGGAGCTGCTGATCGTCTGGAGCGACTCATCCCCCGTTTCACTCAGCTCACCGCCCACATCGCACGAAAAAACACCCGAGACGACGCCCCCCAACGGCCAAGCCACCGAAAACGGATTAATACGCGAAGCCCCCAAAGGGAAACGGGCAAGAACAGCCCGTGATGACAAATCCACAGGGGCGCCGGCAGGGACAGGCCGTAATGACCAATCCGCAGGGAGCGGATTGACACGCAAAGCGCCCGCAGGGGCAAGGCCAGGGACGGACCTTGATGAATAGCTATTCCGGCTTTGGCCGCATTATGTTGACCGTTGTCATGGCGATGTGCTTAAGAATTGCGCCTTGGCCGGGTTTCTTGTCCGGCATAAATCCGGACTGGGTGCTTCTGGTGCTTATCTATTGGACCATTGCCGTACCGGAACGTATCGGTATCTTTCATGCATGGACAGTCGGGTTACTAACCGATGTATTGACCGGCAGGGTATTCGGCCAATATGCACTGGCCTACACTTTAATTATCTATTTTTGCCTGATACTGCATAAACGTTTGCGCCAATTTCCATTACCCCAACAGGGCTTGTTTATTTTCTTTTGCCTGCTGTTTTCCCAAATACTGCTGTTCTGGCTAAAAAACATTCAACACCCCGCTCAACTGCATACTTCTTTCTGGCTTCCTGTTTTTACCGGTACGCTATGCTGGCCCCTGATTTATACAGCACTGCGCCGCGTCCGTTTGTCGCGTCGCACTAAATAAAACACTCCGTAGCTGTTATGTCCCGTATCTATACTATTAAAAATAAGTTAGTAGAGAGTCGTCTTTTTCTCAACCGTATTATTTCCGCCTTTGCTCTCATACTGTTATTAGCTTCCGGGCTGATCGTGCGACTGGTTTACCTGCAAATTGTCGGGCACGAACATTACGCAACGCTGGCAAAAGACAACAGCATTAAAATCGAACCCCTGGTACCGACGAGAGGCATTATTTACGACCGGCACGGTAAAGTCCTGGCCGACAACACACAGTCTTTCAGCCTTGAGTTAATTCCCGAGCAAATCGCTGATCTTGATGACACGCTGCTCCGCTTGCAAAAACTACTCAACATCTCTGACGAAAAAATCGACCAATACCAGAAACAACGCAAACGGCAAAAACGCTTCGTCAGCACGCCTTTGTTAATCAGCATGACCGACGAAGAACTCGCCAAATTTGCCGTAGTCAGGCCTTATTTTCCCGGCGTTGACATTCAGGCCCGCCTGGTTCGACACTACCCCTACGCCGAGCTGGCCTCTCATGTGGTCGGCTACGTAGGCCGTATCAACGAAGCGGAAATGAAATCCCTGCCCATCGCCGAATACCGGGGCTCAACCCATGTCGGCAAAATAGGCATAGAAAACACCTATGAAGCCGAACTGCACGGCAAGACCGGCTATGCGGAAATAGAAACCAATGTACAGGCTCGCGCCATCAATACGGTGAACTCAGTTCCCCCAACGCCGGGTGAAAATCTTTATCTGACCCTGGATATAGATTTACAAAAAACCGCTTATGATGCATTGGACGGCTTCAACGGCGCAGTAGTCGCCATTGACATTAAAACCGGCGGCGTACTGGTCTTCGCCAGCCGCCCCGGCTTTGATCCCAATCCTTTTGTTATCGGCATCGCCAATGACGCCTATCAAGCCCTGCAATCCTCCGAGAATCAACCGCTCTATAATCGGGCGTTGCGCGGCTTATATCCGCCGGGATCAACCATTAAGCCGTTTATCGGACTGGCCGGACTTGAATACAATGCGATCAACGCCGAGCACAAACTGTTCTGTCCCGGTTATTATCAGCTGCCGAATGTCAGCCACCACTATCGGGATTGGAAAAAAGGCGGCCATGGTTCGGTTAATATGACCGAGGCCATTACTCAATCCTGCGACGTGTATTTTTACAGTCTGGCATCCATGCTGGGCATAGACCGTATGCATGATTTTTTACAGCATTTTGGCTTTGGCGAAAAAACCGGCATTGATCTGTCCGGGGAAAAGCCGGGATTAATGCCCTCGCGCGAATGGAAACGCAGTCAACGCAATCAGTCCTGGTATCCGGGAGAAACGCTGATCACCGGAATAGGCCAAGGGTATCTCCAGGTTACGCCGATACAGCTGGCCAAAGCCACCGCGACCTTGGCGAATAAAGGCAAAGTCGTCACGCCCTTTCTGGTGAAAAACACTATCAGCCCCGACCCCACCGAGCCTGACGTGGAAAATCCGCCGAGCAACATTACGATTAAACCCGAAAATATTAATAGCATCATCTCAGCCATGGTCAATGTTATTCATGATCCACACGGCACAGCCAAGGGCATCAGTAAAGACATTAATTATCAAATCGCCGGTAAAACCGGGACCGCGCAGGTTTTTAATATCAAGCAGGATGCAAAATACAACGAAAACGACATCGACTTCAAATTACGCGACCATGCCTTATTTATTTCTTTCGCCCCGGCTGATGATCCCAAAATTGCCGTTGCCGTCATCGTTGAGAACGGCGGTCACGGCGGTTCAGTCGCGGCACCCATCGCGGGGCAAGTTATCAAGCAATTTTTAAGGGAGCAACAATGAAAGCTGAAACCCGTAGCGAACAATTTCATCCGCCGTCAGTTATCGGTAATATCCTCAGAAAACTGCATATAGACATCCCCTTATTTATCGGTTTGTTACTGATCTCCCTGCTGAGCTTTATTATTCTTTACAGTGCCGGCAGTCAGGACATGGACGTGCTACTGCGCCAGGCGGCGCGCGTCGGATTGGCTTTTCTTTTGATGACCGTACTGGCTCATGTCGATCCTTACCAGTTTAAGCGCTATTCTGCACTGCTGTTCGGCTTGGGAATCTTGCTGCTCGTTGCGGTACTGGTTATGGGTCAATTCGGAAAAGGTGCGCAACGCTGGCTGGACCTTGGCGTTTTTCGTTTCCAGCCCTCGGAAATGATCAAAATCACCACGCCGATGATGGTCGCCTGGTATTTGGCGGAACACGCATTGCCGCCCAAACCGAAACAATTGCTGATAGCCAGCATACTGATCGTTGTTCCGACCTTATTGATCGCCAAACAACCTGACTTGGGCACCGCGTTACTGGTTGCCAGCTCCGGCGCCGCCGTACTGTTTTTTGCCGGTCTCTCCTGGCGGTTCATACTGGCAATCTCCGCCACACTGGCAGGACTGACGCCGATACTCTGGCATTTTATGCGCCCTTATCAACGCGACCGGGTGCTCACCTTTCTAAACCCGGAAGCCGACCCGCTGGGCAGGGGCTACCATATTATCCAATCGAAAATCGCTATCGGCTCCGGCGGCATCTATGGCAAAGGCTGGCTGGGCAGCACCCAATCGGAACTGGACTTTTTACCGGAAAGCTCCACCGACTTTATTTTTGCAGTCTTCGCTGAAGAGTTCGGGCTATTCGGCTGCTTAGGCTTGCTGACTTTGTACCTGCTTATCATCAGCCGCTGCCTGTATATTGCCTCGCAGGCTCAGGACACTTACAGCCGGTTACTCGCCAGCAGCCTGGCTTTTACCTTTTTTGTTTATGTTTTTGTCAACATCGGCATGGTCATCGGCGTACTGCCTGTGGTCGGCGTTCCGTTACCCTTAGTCAGTTACGGCGGCACCTCGATAGTAACGTTGCTGGCCGGTTTCGGCATTCTTATGTCGATTCATACCCATAAAAAATTCCTGCCGCATTCGTAACAGCAGGCGAAAGACGAAGGGCTAAAGGCTAAAGGCTAAAGGCTAAAGGCTAAAGGCTAAAGGCTAAAAATTGTGGGCCTTTGAGTCTTCGATTGATACCTTAACATTTCTGCCTCACTTATGAATCCCACACAAGCTCTAACACAAGGCTAAAAAGATGCACAAATACAACCTTATATACCGGCTCAGAAGCATCCCTTGCGCCCTGCGCCTTGCGCCCTTCGCCTTATGCCTCCTCATCTCCTGCACCAGCAACATAAAGGACACCGAATCAGTTCATACCTTTATCGAGCAAATGGTCACAAAGCACCAGTTCGATGAAGCAGAACTTGATGATTTGTTTGAAACAGTCGAGATTAAGCCAGACATACTCAAAAGAATCTCCTCACCCTCGGAAGGCTTGCCCTGGTATAAATACCGCAAAATATTCCTGACCGAAGCGCGTATCGACGCAGGTGTGCAATTCTGGCGGGACAATGCCCCCGCGCTGGCGGCTGCGGAAAAACAATACGGCGTTCCGGCCGAAATCATTGTCGCCATTATCGGCGTTGAAACCCTGTTCGGAAAAAACACCGGCAACCATCGCGTCATCGACGCCCTGTCTACCCTGGGTTTTGCCTATCCGCCGCGCAGTAAATTCTTTCTCGGTGAACTTGAAAGCTTCCTGCTGCTCTGCCGCGACGAACATATTAACCCCGCCGATCCAGTAGGTTCATACGCAGGTGCCATGGGGCTGCCGCAATTTATGCCCAGCAGTTTCAGGGCTTATGCTGTTGATTTCGACAACGATAATCGCCGCGACATCTGGCACGACAACAGCGACGTCATAGCCAGCGTTGCCAATTATTTTGCCAAACATCATTGGCAAACCGGTCAAGCTATTGCCGTTCCCGTTACAGCTAAATACAAAAACTATGAACCAGTTCTCAACAATAACCTTAAGCCTGATTTAAGGGTTGCCGAGTTAGAATCACTCAACTTAATTACATCGAGGCAATTACCTTTAGACAGTAAAGTGAAACTGCTTAGCTTTGAACAGCAAGAACAAGGCAAAGAACTCTGGGCGGCATTAGACAATTTTTATGTCATTACCCGCTACAACCACAGTCCTTTATATGCCATGGCCGTTTATCAGTTAAGCCTATCTATTTTAAATAAAAAAGGCTCATTCCCATGAACAAGATCATACCGTTACTCCTAATTTTTGTTTTATGCAGTTGTACCACCGAACAAGTAAGAACCAGCGACATCTCAAGCCCAACATCGGTTACAACTGCCCCCTCCAGGCATCATTCAAGATTAAACATCGGTAGTTCCGATACCGCCCCCACCTCCGACGAAGAAGAAAATCTATTGCCCCGCATTGTCCGTTACCTGAAACAAGGCGTAGCCTCATGGTACGGCCCCGATTTTCACGGCAAAAAAACCGCATCCGGCGAAATATACGACATGTATGCGATGACCGCCGCTCACAAAACACTGCCGATTTCATCTTACGCTCGCGTCACCAATCTGGAAAATCAGCGTAGCGTCATTGTCCGCATCAATGACCGGGGCCCTTATCATGGTAACCGCGTAATGGACCTGTCTTACGCTGCCGCCCAAAAACTGGACCTTGAACAGGCGGGAACAGGAGCCGTTGAAATCAAGGCGATAGCCCCCGAACAAGCGTTAGCGCAACTGCAAAATGCAGCGGAACAACAAGACAAGAGCGTCTATTTACAAGTAGGCACCTTCGGCAACAAAAATAAAGCGCTGAAATTGCAAAACAAAATTGCCGCTCATCAATTACCTCAGCCTGAAATACTACCCTCAACACACCAAGGCTCTACGCTCTACAAGGTCCAAATGGGACCTATCAAATCACCGGAGAGTGTCCACAAGCTGAATATACAGCTGGCAAAACTGGGTATAACAGCGACTCAATTTGTTACTGAAACCGATCAAAAACAAATCTCCATGATACAATAAACGCATGTTTTTCTGAGTCCACCCCCATTAGAGAGCGATGATCCTTTTTAAAAATCTTCCCGTTTTATTATTTTTTAGTTTGTTGATTGCCACGACCGCGGCAAACGCAGAAGACGCCGAAATCACGACCCCGGCAGCGCCCACCATTGCTGCCAGCGGCTACATATTAATGAACTATGACACCGGCAAAGTACTGGCAGAAAACAACGCCGATGTTAAGCTTGCCCCCGCCAGTCTCACCAAGATTATGTCTGTTTATGTGGTGTTTCGAGAAATCAGCAATGGCCACTTACATTTAGACGACCTGGTCACTATCAGCCAAAAAGCCTGGGAAACGCCCGGCTCACGTATGTTTATTGAAGTCGGCAATCAGGTCAAAGTTGAAGACCTGTTAAAAGGCGTCATCATTCAATCCGGCAACGATGCCAGCGTTGCTTTGGCCGAACATATCGCCGGTGATGAAACCACTTTTGCCGACATGATGAATCAACATGCCGAACGTCTGGGCATGAAAAACAGCCATTTCCAGGATAGCAACGGCTTACCCATCGACAACCACTACACCACCGCCCGCGATCTGGCCATACTCAGCCAGGCTTTAATCAAGGAATTTCCCGACTACTATCGCTGGTTTTCACAAAAAGAATTCACCTTCAACAGCATTGTTCAGCACAACCGCAATCAGCTGCTTTCTCGTGATGAGACAGTGGATGGTATTAAAACCGGATTTACCGATGCCGCCGGCTATTGCCTGGTCGCTTCCGCGTTAAGAAACGACATGCGCCTGATTTCCGTGGTGATGGGCGCCAGCAGCCCCAACGCCAGAGCTAACGAAAACCAGAACCTGCTCAACTACGGCTTTCGTTTTTTTGAGGCGCACAAACTGTATCAAGGAAAAACCTCCCTGGCCGAAGCGAGAGTTTGGAAAGGCGACACTAAAAACCTGCAACTTGGCTTGGCCGAAGATCTTTATGCCACGATTCCCCGCGGCCATTACAACGACTTAAAAGCCGTTATCAACATTGATAAAAAAATTACCGCGCCGGTTAAAGAAGGTACAAAACTGGGCACGGTCAACGTCACACTTAAAAATGAAGTGGTCGCCAACAAAGACCTGATCGCCCTGAAATCGGTAGAACAAGGTAATATTTTCCAGCGGATCTATGACAGTGCCATGATGCTGCTGGAGAAACCGGATGCACAATAAAACCGTCTATTTAAACGGCCAGTACCTGCCGTTAGCCGATGCAAAAGTATCGGTTATGGATCGCGGTTTTTTGTTCGGCGACGGGATTTATGAAGTAATCCCGTCCTACTCGGGTTCATTGTTTCACTTTCAGGATCACATGAAACGGCTGGAAAACAGCCTGTCTTCGATACGTTTAGCAAACCCGCATGACCGGGCGCAATGGCTGGAAATCCTGACGCCCTTGCTGGATACCGGCCTGGATCAATATATTTACCTGCAAATTACCCGTGGCATCGATTCCAAAAGAGACCACACTTTTCCGGAAAAGGTTACGCCTACCGTGTTCGCGATGTGCTCAAACATCGTGCCGCTTGCAAATTTGGATTCCGGAGTAAAAGCCATCAGCGTCGATGACAGCCGCTGGGAACTGTGCAATGTTAAAGCCACCACGCTGCTGGCCAATATTTTGCTCAGGCAACAGGCTGTAGAAAAAGGGTGTGCCGAAGCCATCCTGGTTAAAGACGGCTATGTGACCGAAGGCGCCGCCAGTAATATATTTGCCGTCATCGATGGCATCCTGATTACACCGCCGCAAGGCGCGGAAATATTGCCGGGCATAACCCGCGATGTCATTCTGGAAATCGCCAGGAAAAACAACATTCCCTACAGTGAAGACATCATTTCACTGGATGCCTTAAAAACAGCCAGCGAAATTTGGTTAACCAGCTCTACACGGGAAATCGTACCGGTTGTTCAACTTGATAATGAAACCATTGCAAACGGCAAACCCGGCCCCATATGGCGAATCATGAATCAATTATTCCAGGCTTACAAGCAATCACGACCATGAGCGAAGAAACCCTATTAGAATTTCCCTGCCAATTCCCGATCAAGGCAATGGGCAAAACCGATCTGGAACTCGACCTGCTGGTTATAGAAATCGTGCGTCGCCATGTTACCGACATTAACGAAAACGCCGTGACCACACGCCCCAGCAAAGACGGCAATTACATCGCCGTCACCGTAATCATAGAAGCATCCAGCAAACAGCAACTGGATGCCATTTATCAGGATTTAACCGACCATCCGCATGTCTTGATGGCTTTGTAGAGTCGTTGCAGCGCAACGTCGCCTCATGCCGATAACCATCCGTAACCTGGGCATTCAGCCCTATGAATCCACCTGGCAAGACATGCAGCGATTTACCCAAAATCGCGAGGCAGAAACCGCCGATGAAATCTGGATCACCGAACATCCTCCCGTTTATACGCTGGGCTTAAACGGCAAGCGTGAGCATCTGCTGAATACCGGCGCGATTCCGGTCATTAATTCCGACCGTGGCGGACAAGTGACCTATCACGGCCCCGGCCAGCTGATTATTTACACCCTGGTCGATATTAAACGGCTGAATCTCGGCGTCCGCCAACTGGTCACCACACTGGAACAAGCCATGATCTTCGCCTTGGCGCAACACGGCATTATCGCCGTAGCCAGAGCCGACGCCCCCGGCGTTTACGTAGATAACAAAAAAATCGGTTCCATCGGCCTGCGCATTAAAAGAAATTGCAGCTATCATGGCCTGAGTATCAACAACCACATGGATTTGCGCCCTTTCGACCATATCAATACCTGCGGTTATTCAGGACTTGAGGTTACCCAACTGGCCGATCTGGGCGTGACTGTCAGCAATGCTGAACTCGCCATTCCTGTTACCCAAGCACTCATTACGGCATTACAAAAATGACTTATCAAGCGCCCTCCCGTTCCACGCCCGAATCTCACCAGCGCAACACCGAAAAGCTGGCAAGAATCCCGATCAAAGTGGAACCTGCCGAAACGACATTGCGCAAACCCGAATGGATACGCATAAAAATATCGGCCAGCGATGAAGTCACCCGCATCAAGCAACTGCTGCGCGAAAACAACCTGCATACCGTTTGCGAAGAAGCCGCCTGCCCCAATATGGGAGAATGTTTTCAGCACGGCACCGCCACGTTCATGATCATGGGCGATTTATGCACCCGCCGCTGCCCTTTTTGCGATGTCGCGCATGGCAAACCGCTGGCGCTGGACAAAGACGAACCACAGCACCTAGCCGATGCGATACAGGCCATGGCCTTGAAGTACGTAGTCATCACTTCGGTAGACCGTGATGATTTAAGGGATGGAGGCGCCGGGCATTTTGCCGAGTGTATCGAAAAAATCCGCCAGCAAACGCCCTCCACCAAAATAGAAATTCTGGTGCCCGACTTTCGCGGACGCATCGAAAAAGCCGTAGCCCTATTAGCCGAACATCCCTGCGACGTGTTCAACCACAACCTGGAAACCGTCCCCCGGCTGTACAAACAAGTGCGCCCCGGTTCCGACTACCAAGGCTCGCTGAATTTGTTGCAACAATTCCACCAAGCCCAGCCGCAAGTCCCCACCAAATCGGGCCTGATGCTCGGCGTAGGCGAACAGCCGGACGAAGTCCATCAAGTTATGAAAGATTTATTAGCCCACGGCTGCTCAATGCTGACCATAGGCCAATACCTGCAACCCAGCAAAGCCCATTTGCCGGTTCAAAGCTACATCACCCCCGAACAATTCGATGAATACGGCGCAGTTGCCAAGGCCCTGGGGTTTAAGCAAGTCGCCAGCGCACCGATGGTAAGGTCGTCCTACCATGCCGATATTCAGGCTAAATCTGTCATTCAGGAGTGATGGACACTGCTATTTACGACTGACTAATACGGCATGGATTCACGTCAGGCTCTATTGCCTAACGCCCTTCGGGTTAATACAAATCTGTTCCAGCTCTCAGATGGGAAATGCAGTTAAATAAAGCTTAGAAAAGTCGGGCATAAGCCCGACTTTTCTGTTTTCAGTTGCATACATTACCGAGCTCTGATAGCTTTAGTGCCATTCTTAATCAAACGATTGCGAACTATGGACCCAACCACTATTGAACGCGAAGCTTTGCGCCTGCCTGTATCGGATAGAGCCAAGCTCGCTCATAAGCTATTGTTAAGCCTTGAAGATATGTCTGAACCTGAAATTGAGCAGGCATGGCTTGACGAGGCGGAGCGCAGGGCGGTAGAAATAGATCAGGGACTTGTCCAGCTCATCCCCGCCGAAGAAGTTAGCCGCAAAGCGCGGGCATTATTGCGGTGAGTTATTACTTTCATCCCGGCGCTGAAGCAGAACATTTTGAAGCCATCGCGTTTTTTGAATCTCGACAGCCGGGTCTTGGCGTTGCGTATCTTGCTGAGCTAGAGGAACTTATGGCAAACGTTGTCCATGCGCCGCATCGTTACCGTATTGAACGCAAACCCAACATTCGGCGTATTTTTCTCAAACGGTTTCCCTTCAACGTTATTTTTCGAGATGTCGAGGGTGTCGTTCAAGTCCTTGCCATTGCACACAAGCGGCGCAGACCCGACTACTGGTTAGGCCGCCTCTAATACATCAAGACCGTAAGATGTGCGGAGTGGGTAGGATGTGGTGACGATAGGAACCGCATCGTTCGCGATTGATGCGCTTCACTTTGTTCAGCACATCCTACGGGCTGGTAAGAAACAGGTAAGTGAATCAAGCCATTTTCCAGATGCGTTTCGAATTCCATAGCTTGCATGGTTTTCTCCTATAAATACTGTTTCAAGATGGCTTGTTTTTTACTTGCCACTTCCTACCTAGTCCCCATGCCTAACATGCCCCGTCCCGCTTAGAAGCATGTTATTCTGTTAGAAATGTTTTGCGTTGACTAAGCGTAATACCATCATAAAAACGTTCAGAACGGGGTTACAAACCCCGTCCCGCTTGGAAATAATGCCGTTCATCGTTTGGATCATTAATGTTGTTGCATAAAGTTTACAGCAATTTGCCTAATTTCATTGATACGCGACTCATCAACTCTAAGAAAGTGATTGTGAGCAGTCTTTTTAAAAAACTCATCGACAAAAACAAAAGATGAACGTGCCGCCCAAAATGCACATCCAGAACCTAAGCATTTTATTGGCCAAAAAGGGGCTGTCTCTGCACAAAGCGGATTTAGCGGAAATTTTCCCCTTAACTTTTTCCTCAATTTATGAGCCTTATATTCAGACAAACTTTCTTCTGTTTCAACAGGCTCCATTGATAGTTCATAATGGACAAGCCAATTCCTTAAATCAATTACTGAGTTAGCACTTTGGTAAGGCTCTAAACCTTCCTCAAAATCCGTGATGCCAAGTTGCACAAGAGCGATCTGGTATTTTTTCAAAATCGGATAGGATGCTGTTCGAGGAATTCCAAGATTCCATAATGCGGCCATAGCTTTTAATGCATCTTTGTTTTTAGAATTCATTTTCCCTTCGCACATTGAATACCATTCGTTTATGGTTGCCTCCATATAGCAAGCAGACGCAATAACGCTAGATTTAACGAATGACTTATGGACTATCCAACTAAATCGTTTATCTTCCCTAGGAAGAGATTCAATGTTTTCCGCTAATTGTGCAAACAGGAAAGCCGACTCTAGATATTCCTTACCAAGAATCGAGCCGATCCGCTGTGATTTTTTGTCATTCATAGTGAAACAGCTTAACGTATAATCAAATACAACATAAATCACTCCCCCTACTTCCTATTCACTGATAACCGGCACATCCTTTTCCGTAGTCCTGTAGTCCTCTAGGCCGGAATAAGCCGGTTCGAACGACAGCGAGAACAGGAGCTTCCGGCAAACACCCGCCCTGAATTAGCCAGAAAAACCACCTCGCGCTACGCGCTTGGATGGCCTTATTCCGGCCTACCGTGCTATGCGACCAATAAAATCATCAACCTCTGCCTGACTAAACGGCCAACCCAGCTCCTGCTTGGTCTCCGGGTCATATAAAACCGGAATCCGTATCGCATATTGCTCCTGCCACTGCTCCTGCTCGGCAATATCCACATGCTCGACGCCATCCGGCACACACTCATTAACAATAATCTCCGCCTGTTCGCAAAGATGGCAGCCGGAGGTGCCGAACAGCATTAAGCGCATATCAATGATGCAAATGCGCAGCCAGCCAGCGCTCGGCAACTTCCTCCGCTATACCTTTACGTCTGGCGTAATCTTGCAGCTGGTCTTTATCGATCTTGCCGACGTTAAAATACTGCGACTCGGGATGGGAAAAATACCAGCCGCTTACCGCCGAGGCCGGGTACATTGCATAACTCTCGGTCAGCTCTATGGTGGTATGTTCGGTCACATTGAGCAATTCAAACAACTTGCCCTTCTCGGTATGATCGGGACACGCAGGGTAACCCGGCGCCGGCCGTATGCCTTGATAGGCTTCGTTGATTAATTGATCGGCCTCATGAGTTTCATCTTTGGCATAGCCCCAATACTCTTTTCTGACCACTTGGTGCATGTATTCTGCAAACGCTTCGGCCAATCTGTCGGCCAGCGCTTTGAGCATGATTGAGCTGTAATCATCATTATCCAGTTCAAACTCTTGCAGTTTTTGCTCTATGCCGATGCCGGTCGTTACTGCAAAAGCGCCGATATAGTCGGCTTTGCCGCTGTCAACCGGAGCGATAAAATCGGACAGGCAATAATTGGGTCTGCCCGGCGCTTTGACGTTCTGTTGACGTAAATGATGCAGGGTTTCCTTTTTCTGTGTGCGGGTGTCGTCGGTGTATACCACGACATCATCGCCGTCGCTGTTGGCGGGGAAGAATCCGACTACGGCGCGGGCGGTCACCCATTCTTCGCTGATGATTTTTTTCAGCATGTCCTGCGCGTCTTGAAACAGCTTTCTGGCTTCAACGCCGATGACTTTGTCATCGAGTATTTTGGGATAGCTTCCGGCCATTTCCCAGGTTTGGAAAAACGGCGACCAGTCGATGTACCAAACCAGCGTATCCAAAGGAAAATGATCGATGACCTTGATACCCAGAAACGACGGTTTAACCGGCTCGTAGTTGCCCCAGTTGAATTTATTGCGCCGGGCGTCTTCTAAAGGATGTTGCTTGGTTTTGGCTTCCCGGCCTTTGTGCCGCTCTCTGACTTCTTCGTATTCTTCCCGGACGCTGTTGACAAACTCGTCTTTTAAATCGGCGCTGAGCAAGTTGCTGGCGACGCCGACGCCGCGCGACGCATCGGTCACGTAAACTATCGGGCCGTCGTAATTCGGGGCGATTTTGACTGCGGTATGGGCACGCGAAGTTGTCGCGCCGCCTATCATCAACGGAATGGTAAAGCCCTGGCGTTGCATTTCTTTGGCGACATGCACCATTTCATCGAGCGACGGGGTAATCAGGCCGCTTAAGCCGATAATGTCGACGTTTTCCAAACGCGCGGTTTGTAAAATCTTTTCGGCGGGCACCATCACGCCCATATCAATCACGTCATAGTTATTGCATTGCAAGACCACGCCGACGATATTCTTGCCGATGTCATGCACATCGCCTTTTACCGTCGCCATCAGAATTTTGCCGTTGGTTTGCCGCTCGCCTGCCGCTTTATCGGCTTCCATAAACGGCATCAAATAAGCCACAGCCTTTTTCATCACCCGCGCCGATTTGACTACTTGCGGCAGGAACATTTTGCCCGCGCCGAACAAGTCGCCGACCACGTTCATGCCGTCCATTAACGCGCCTTCAATGACATGCAGCGGTCTTTCGGCCTCCAGTCTTGCCTGTTCGGTGTCTTCGTCGATGTAATCGGTGATGCCTTTAACCAGCGCATGTTCCAGACGCTTAGTGACCGGCCAGCTGCGCCATTCCAGATCCTGCTCTTTTCCGGCGCTGCTGCTACCGTCGCCGCGATATTTGTCGGCAAGTTCCAGTAATTTATCGGTGCCGCTGCCGTCGTGCCGGTTTAAAATAACATCTTCAACCGCATCGCGCAGATCTCGGGGTATATCTTCATAAATCGCCAATTGACCGGCATTGACGATGCCCATATCCATGCCGGCCTGAATGGCATGATATAAAAACACCGCATGGATCGCTTCGCGCACCGGATTATTGCCCCGAAACGAAAACGATACGTTGGACACGCCGCCGGAAATCAGCGCGTAAGGCAGAGTGCGTTTGATCTCTTGGGTGGCTTCAATAAAATCCAGGCCGTAATTATTGTGTTCGTCAATGCCGGTGGCGACGGCGAATATATTGGGATCGAAAATAATATCTTCGGGCGGGAAGCCAACTTGTTCGGTGAGAATCTTGTAAGCCCGTTGGCATATTTCGACTTTCCGGGCTTTGGTATCCGCCTGCCCTTCTTCATCAAAAGCCATGACGATAACCGCCGCACCATAGCGACGTACCAGCTTGGCATGTTCGATAAACGCGGCTTCGCCTTCTTTCAGCGAGATGGAATTCACCACGCCTTTGCCCTGAATACATTTAAGTCCGGCTTCCAGAATTTCCCATTTGGATGAATCCAGCATGATCGGCACTTTGGCAATGTCAGGCTCGGACGCGATCAGCATCAAAAAGCGTACCATCGCTTCCTTGGACTCCAGCATGCCTTCGTCCATATTGATGTCGATAATTTGCGCGCCGTTTTCAACTTGCTGTTTGGCGACATCCAGCGCCGCTTCAAAATCGCCTTCAATAACCAGTCGTTTGAACGCCGCCGAACCGGTCACGTTGGTGCGCTCGCCGACATTGACGAATAATGAATCCGGCCCGATGTTCAGGGGTTCGAGTCCTGATAATCGACACTGTTTGGGTATCTCCGGAACTATTCTTGGACTGTATTGTTGCACAGCTTCAACGATCGCTTTGATATTCGCAGGCGAGGTTCCGCAACATCCGCCGATAATATTCAGATAGCCGTTTTTCGCCCAATCGGCCAGCTCTTCGGCCATCGCTTCGGGCGTTTCGTCGTATTCTCCGAACTCGTTAGGCAAGCCCGCATTGGGGTGGGCGGAAATATGCGTGTCGGCAATACTCGATAATTCGGCGATATACTGGCGTAATTCTGTTGCGCCTAACGCGCAGTTAAAACCGAACGAGATCGGCTCAACATGCTTCAGTGAATTCCAGAAAGCGGCAACGGTTTGCCCTGACAGCGTCCTGCCCGATGCATCGGTAATGGTGCCGGAAATCATAACCGGCAATTTGTAGCCGATCTTTTCAAAATATTGCTCAACCGCAAAAATGGCGGCTTTGGCATTCAGCGTATCGAAGACGGTTTCAATCAGGATAATATCCGCGCCGCCGTCAATCAGGCCTTGAGTGGCTTCCGTGTAGGCAAGAACCAAGTCGTCGAAAAAGATATTGCGAAAGCCCGGATCGTTAACATCGGGCGACATGGAGGCCGTGCGGTTGGTAGGACCTAAAACGCCGGCAACAAAACGCGGCTTTTCCGGCGTTTTTTGGGTGTATTCGTCAGCCGCTTCTCTAGCCACACGCGCCGCCGCAACATTCATTTCATAGGCCAGCGATTCCATTTTATAATCGGCCATGGCGATGCTGGTCGCGTTGAAGGTATTGGTCTCAACGATGTCGGAGCCGACTTCAAAATACGCGCTATGAATGGCTTTAATAATGTCCGGCTGGGTCAGCGATAAAAGATCGTTGTTTCCCTTAAGATCAACCTCCCACTGGGCAAAACGTTCGCCACGATAATCTTTTTCTTCCAATTTGTAGCTTTGGATCATCGTGCCCATCGCACCATCAAGAAATAAAATGCGCTGGGATAATTGCTGCTTTAATAATTCTGTTTTGCTCATAGGAACGGTCCAGGGGGGTTATTTAATTTGGATATAATCATTGCTTAAAACATCATCAAGCACTATTATTTTTCACTATTTTTGCCGGAGATGAGCATGTCAAAACCAACGATTACTCAAGTCATAAAGAGCGTTCTAGCTGCCGCCATTGGTGTGCAAAGCGACGATAACAGGCAACAGGACTTCACACAGGGATCTCTCGTAACGTATGTTATTGCAGGATTAATTTTTACTGTGCTTTTCGTTTCCGGTCTCGTCTTTCTTGTTTCGACTATTTTAGGTAAATAGTATTTAGATAGCAGAACCTCTAATCCAGAAAACAATGCAGCCATAAAAAAAGCCCAAGCATCACTTGGGCTTTTTTTTATAGCCAGCTTTATACCTTACTTTTCAGACGACGTTTTGAAGCTTTGTTTTATGCTTTGAAACATTTCTTTAATGTCGCCAAATAAATTGCCGACTGTAATTGGCTCCTTGGTAATAAATTTTACCCGGATCAGCGCAGCCGCTAAAACGCCGACGATTGACGGCATCAGTTCCAAGTACAATGAAAGCAGAACGCCCCCAAACCCCTGAAAACCGCCTTCATTTTTTCTGTCGCCAATACTGGTTAAATCACGCTCGTAGTCGCTACCACCCTCACCACCTCGTACTGCCTCTAAAATATAAAGATTGACATCGATAAATCCCAGCTGCACTACAAAAAAGGCAACCGCACCAATCGCGACCCACATCATTACATTACTCGTTTTTGCTCTCATAGCCGACTGGTAAATCCAGAGAGCTACCAAAATCATTACAATGCCACCTATCATAGCTATATCCTTTTTTTAAATTATTTTTTTGTTAGAAAGAAAAAGTATGTACACTTTAATATCATGTTTGAACCCTCTTTTTCAACCACTTTGCAGGATTCATATTTTTCTCGTCCAGGAGAGGATTGTTTTTTGATTTCCCCATTTTCGATGGAATATTTTAACGCAATTTTTAACGCGCTGATCCGCCCAGCGACATCGGATGCAGATGAAATAAGAGTTCCATCCGCCTTAAACTCCCATTCCTGAGTCACCGCTTTTTTGGGACTCGTTAACGAAACCGCTTCATCATGAAGATTCCATTTCCCTAAAATTTCAGAATTATCTTTTAGTTGAACGTCAGCATTCGCCGATAACGTAAAGAAAATTGCGACCAGTGGTAATATTTTAACGCATCTATTCATCATAATTCCTTATCTCAAAATGTATCAGCACTCAAAAACAGATTTTAAACTATACCACACTGGCTATCGAGCAATAAATTTCAACCGGAAACAATAGTTACATCTCATCAACAAAAACACACAACAATAAGCCTTGACTTTAACTTTCCCTAAAGTATTATGCTCATTCCGTTTGCTATGTAATTAGCAATATTTCTAAAAATACAAAATTATAGGTAGGACATCCCATGGGAGCGATCTTAGATATCACCGAAATGTTAAAAGAACCAGCTGGTATGGTCGGCGCGGTTGTAGTTATAGCTGCTGGCTACTTCCTCGTAAAGTGGGTATTCGCCGAGCACCCAGACGACGAAAAATAAGTCGTTTACCGATTTAATCTTAACTTAGGCCGCTCACTTCAACTCTTTACGAGTTGAGTGCGGCCTTTGTTTTGTCTGCACATTTCAATACATAAACCCCACATTTCTTATATAATTTATACATCCTCTCGATTTTTCGAATCATGAAATGTATAAACTTATATCCAGCAAAATTCTAGAACTTCATTCCAAGCAGGCTCCTGCTACTGGCATAGGCTTATTCCGGATTTTTTACGGTCTAATCACTCTACAGGAAATTATTTTCCTGCTGTATTTTAATCATTTAATTTTCGACCCTATTCCCTATATAGATGTCGAATTCCCGATGATTCCTTTTTTCTTGTGCCTTTGGGGCGTTATTGCCGCTTTTATTGTGGTTGGTTACCGCTACCAATTTGCAATGACCTGCAATTATATTATCTGGATTATTTTTGTTAACTTCACCCCCATGCAACGGGATTTTGATGGCGGCTTTGATTTATTCATGATCGGAGCGGGATTTTTCCTACTGTTTATGCCGGGAGATCGGGCATTTTCAATAGACAACCTTCGATATAAGCTCAGCACCCCTTTTACTCATTACAGCGCCTATCCGAAACCAACCGTTTCAACCCTTGCCTACACCCTGCCCGTTGCTATTTGTCTCGGCTTTCTCTACTTTGACTCAGCCATACACAAAATGTTTGCCGAACACTGGCGTAATGGCCTCGGTACTTGGCTACCCGCGACACAACCTTATTATGTTTCAGCCATCGACATGTCGTCCTTGCTGAATAACACACTACTGCAAAACATTCTCGGCTACACGATTTTAATCTTCCAATTTACCTTTATCTTCTTTTTTACCCAGCGCCGGTTACGCATAATCTATTTATTAGTCGGCCTCGGACTGCATCTTGGCATTACCTTATCTTTTAATATTTACCCTTTTGGCCTGGGGATGCTCAGCTTTTATACTTTACTCGTCCCTTTTAAGTGGTGGCGTTGCATTGGCCGACTGGTTACCGCAAAGCAGCCGTCTCTTACCGTATTTTATGACCAGCTATGCCCTTTGTGTAATCGTACCGTCCTGATCCTTAATCATTTCGACCTATTCAGCTGTATAGACTTTAAAAGCGCTCAGGAACACGCAGCACACTACCCAGCGCTTGCTTCCATCAATAATGAAACACTTTTAACCGATTTATACGCACTGGATCGCACTAACCGCATTTATTCGGGCGTTGACACTTATGCCCGGATCTTTATAAAAATGCGTTATTTATTTCCTATCGGTCTTATTTTGAACCTTCCGGGAATTCATCAATTTGCCTTAAAAAAATACCGCTCCATTGCCGATACGCGCAATCGCATCCCTTGCTCATCCGCTTGCCCGATACCACAAGTCCTGCCGGACACCACTCTCTATCATCAATTTTTTGAAGGTGTTGCCGCACAAAAACCGCAGGCATTTTCCAGAAAGCTTTCAAAAATATTACTAGCGCTACTCGTTTTGCAATTAAACAGCTCCATCCATTACGGGCTTATTTACAGACTCAATGCCGATAACCCTCAAAATCCCATCTCACAAGCCAGTAACGCTGTTTTGATGATCTCACAGACCTTCTTAGGCATTACCCCGCACGCGCTTTATCTGCACGATCATTTTGCAGGGTACGATCATATTTTAGCGATCACTTACACCGACCCAAATGGCGCTGAACGCTGGCTGCCTTTTGTCAATGAACAAGGACGTCTTCTTGCTCCCAACTGGGGTCGAGTTCACTCGATGTGGGCCAACATTGCCGTTACGCCAAACATTGACAACAAACGCTTGCATAAATTTATTATGAAAGTCACTGCTTTTTGGGGACAGAAAATCGGCTTGAACCTTGATAACGTCGTTTTCAACATAAAGCTTAAAAAAATCAGCGCCCCTTCTTACTGGGTTGAAGATCAATTGCACAAAAATTTCACATCTCCGTGGACCACTATCGGAACGGCAAAATGGACTGACAACCGAATCTCTTTTGATCTGCCTGACAATATCAACGAACTTTAATTATGCCGATGATTATTGATTTTTTATTATTGCATCATCATTCCAGTCATGATATAAAATGCATGTGCTTTAATTTAACGGCGCAAATTAATAAAAATAATTGAAACCCCTTTGGAGGATATTCTTATGAATAAAATTTTATCTCTTATAGCTATGGCATTAATGATTGTTGGATTGACTGGCTGCATCGACAACCCAGATGATTCTAAACAAAAAGTTTCTAGCTCTATTCAACTGTAAATAGAGCGCTTAGCAGTACCGAAAAGCCCGGCATAAGCCGGGCTTTTCGTTTTTACAAGCTTTCAACTTGCTTGCCAAAGACACGCTCGAAATTACTATACCAGCCTCGCCTTATCGCCGCATTCCCCTCGATCTAACCGTCTTCACTATAACTCGTTATAGCGTTCACACGGCTACCCTTAAAGCAAAAATCTCCGCCGCACTTAACAAGTGACGTAAATTATTTTCTCCAGAATTCCGGTACAAATAAAATAACAATGGAAAATATTTGCACCCGCCCCAGAAGCATTGCAAAGATGCAGACACCCGTTTGAACATCGCTCAAACTGGCGTAATTGGTTGCAGGCCCCACCTGATTGAGACCCGGTCCTGCGTTGTTAAAACAGGCAATAATCGCCGAAAAAGCGCTTATAAAATCCATGCCGCTCAACAACAGCATGAATACCAGAATGACGATGCTGATGAAATACAGAAAAATAAATCCGGTCACAGAAGCGACAATTTTATTACTTACCACGGTGTCGCCGATTTTCATGGATTTAACCGCAAAAGGGTGAATAAACTTAAACAACTCCAGACGCGCCTGCTTCATCAGGATGATGGTACGAATCATCCGAATACCGCCGCCGGTGGAACCGGAAGAAGCCGAAACGCAACTTAAAAACAACATCCACATCGGCACAAAAATAGGCCACTGATTAAAGTCCTGCGTGGAAAAGCCGCAATCGGTAGCAATGGTGACCAAATTAAACGTTGCATGGCGTAACGCGGAAAAAAAATCCGGATAGGTGCCTGCATGCCACAGCACCACAGCTGTCATGACACAGCTCCCCAACACCAAAGCGAGAAAAGCTCTTGCCTCCCTGTCATCGATATAAGGACTGAATGAGCGTTTCCGGAGGACCACAAAATGGGTGGCGAAATTGATCGCCGCCAGCAATTGAAAGATGGTTAACACCATCTCGATAGAGAGGGAATTGAAAAATCCGACACTACTGTCATGCGTGGAAAATCCGCCTAAACTCATAGCGGAAAAAGCATGGCAAACGGCATCAAACCAATCCATACCGGCCAAGCGCAAGGCAATAATGCAAGCCAAGGTAATGCCCGCATAAACTAGCCACAATGCTTTCGCGGTTTGCGCTATGCGCGGCGGCAAGTCCGATTCCTTGACGGTTCCCGGCGATTCCGCAATATACAATTGCATCCCGCCGATGCCCAGAATAGGCAAAATGGCTACCGCAAAAATAATGATGCCCATCCCCGCTATCCAGCATAATTCATGCCTCCACAAATTAATCGACATAGGCAACTGATCAATACCGCTGAATATGGTCGCGCCGGTCGTAGTGAGGCCTGAAACAGTCTCGAAGTAAGCGTCGATAAAGCTGAGCTCAGGTAGATACATCATCAGCGGCAAGGTGCAAAACACCGGCGTTATCGACCAAGTAATCGCTACCAACAAAAAGCCTGTTTGCCGCGTCACCTTTTTGGGTATGCGTAGCGTCGGAATAAACATCAACGCACCCATCAACATGGTAATCACCGAACCCTGATAAAAAGCACTGGTGGCGCCGTCATTAGCTATGGAGGAGGTCAGCCAACAAGTGGCCATTAAGCCGCTGAACCCTATGGTGACTAAACCGAAAATATTGATGATAGTAAAGATGACATGCATGGGATTAGATTCAAGGCGAAAGGTTCAAGACTAAAGACGAAAGATTAAGGGCTAAGATTTTTTTGCCTTTAGCCCTTAGCCTTTTGCCTGCCCTTAATTAAAGAGGCTGGAATTTTTTCTCGATGTTTACGACCAGTTTTTTATCCATCGCAAACATCACCACATGATCGCCTTCTTCAAACACTGTCTCATGGTGAATCGAAATGACTTGCTGGTTGCGAATCAGCGCTCCCATCACAATGCCTTCAGGAAAATTAATAGAATCCACCCGAAATCCAACGACAGAATTCAGATCGTTACTTTGGTGCGCAATAGCCTCGATGGCCTCAGCGGTACCGCCGCATAGCGAACTGACTTGCGCCACATCACCGCGGCGCACATGTTTTAGAATACTGCCGAGCGTCTCCTGATTGGGCAGCACGGCAACGTCAATTCCTGTCCCAGGCAAAAGCTTGCTATACGAAACATGGTTGAGTAAACAGATAGCCTTGCGCGCGCCCAAACTTTTTGCCAACGAGGCGGAAACGATGTTGACGCCGTCATTTTCGGTAATCGCACAAAACAAATCAGTACTGTCGATAGACTCGTCAAGCAACAGCGCTTCATCGGCGCAATCAGCTAAAAGCACCACGGTATGATCAAGATCATTGGAGATTTTTTTGGCTCGTATGGGATCTTTTTCAATGATTTTTACTTGATGATCTTTTTCCAGCGCCAGCGCCAAACGCTTGCCGACATGGCCCCCACCGGCAATGATAATTCGCCTTATCGGAGCTTCCAGTTTGTTCAACTCTTTCAATATTCGCCGCACCTCTTCACGAGGCGCCACGAAAAAAACTTCATCGCCCGTTTCGATAACGGCTTCGCCATTCACTGTCAGCGGAATACCTTGCCGAAAAATAGCCACCACGCGAATTTTCCCGCCGACCAAACGATCTTTCAGGCTTTTTATTTTTTTACCCGTTAAGGAACCGTCCGCCACCACCTTGACCGAAAAAAGGCGCACCAACCCATCGGCAAAATCGGAAATATGCTGAACGCCGGGGAATTCGATCAAATTACGGATAGCCTCCATAACGATTTGTTCCGGGCTGATAACAATATCTACCGGAATACCGTTGGGGCCGAATAATTGCGGATTTTTCAGATAATCGACAGCACGCACCCGTGCAATCGTTTTCGGCCGACTGTAAAGCGCATTGATGATCACACACGCCAGCATATTGGTTTCGTCGCTGTCGGTAACCGCGATAATCATATCGGCAGTCCGGGCTCCGGCCTGCTCGAGCACCCTCGGATGTGCCGCGTTACCGGCAACCGTGGCAATATCGAAACGCTCTTTTAGCGCGTCGAGCAACTCCGTCCTGAAATCAACGACGACAATATCGTTCTCCTCGCTTGCCAGCGCCCCGGCAACCGATGAACCGGTAACACCGGCTCCAAGAATAAGTATTTTCATTTGCGCTCTATGGGTATTAAAAATAAAAGCAGGCGAAGGGCGAAAGACAAAAGGTAAAAAACCTTGCGCCCTTCGCCTTTTCGTATCTTTTCCTTACAACCGGGCCAGCACTGCCGCCACCGTTTCACCCATAGCCGCAGGTGTCGGGCAGATGGTAACTCCCAACTCTTTCAGTATAGCTACTTTTTCGGCAGCGCTTTCACCCGCTGATGAAATAATCGCACCGGCATGACCCATGCGCCGACCTTCCGGCGCCGTTAAGCCGGCGATATAAGCGATTACCGGCTTGGTCATGTGTTCTTTGGCAAACAGCCCGGCTTCAACTTCTTGCGGACCACCGATTTCTCCAATCATGACAACCACTTTGGTTTCCGGATCGGCTTCAAATTTTTCCAAAATATCGCGGTGCGAACTGCCGTTGATCGGGTCGCCGCCGATACCGACAGAGGTCGAAATGCCGATACCCAAACGTTTCATCTGGTCAGCCGCTTCATAACCCAAGGTGCCTGACCGACCGACGATGCCGACGTTGCCTTGCATGTAAATATGCCCAGGCATAATGCCCAGCATGGCTCGCCCTGGACTGATAGTGCCCGCGCAGTTGGGGCCTGTCAGGATCATTCTTTGTTCTACAGGAAAACGGCGCAAGAAGTTTTTAACCGTCATCATGTCTTGAGTAGGAATGCCGTCGGTAATCGCCACACAATACTTAATGCCCGCATCGGCGGCTTCCATGATCGAATCGGCGGCAAACGCGGGCGGAACAAAAATGATGCTGGCTTCTGCGCCAACTTGGCGAACGGCTTCTTTCACGGTATTAAAAACCGGCAGTCCCAAATGCGTTTGGCCGCCTTTGCCGGGAGTGATGCCGCCGACGACGTTAGAGCCGTAGTTAATCATGTCCTGAGCGTGAAAGCTGCCGATTTTTCCGGTAAATCCCTGGACAATTATGCGTGTTGTTTCGTCAATTAAAATAGCCATGTTATGCTCCCTGAGCCGCTTCTTTTGCAACCGCTTCATTGCGCGCTTGCACCGCTTTTTCAGCCGCTTCGGCCAAGGTTTCTGCGGTAATAATAGGCAAACCGCTTTCTGCGATAATCCGGCGGCCTTCTTCAACGTTGGTACCTGACAATCTGACGATCAACGGGATTTTCATATCGATTTTCTTGACTGCCTCGACAACGCCTTCGGCAATCCAATCGCAACGATTAATACCAGCGAAGATATTAACCAGCATGGCTTTTACGCCTTTGTCGGCCAATACCAAACGAAAGGCTTTTTCGGTACGTTCAGCCGATGCGCCGCCGCCTACGTCGAGGAAGTTGGCAGGCTCGCCGCCGGCCAGTTTAATCATATCCATAGTCGCCATTGCCAGACCGGCGCCGTTGATCATGCAGCCGATGTCGCCATCCAGGCCGACATAGCTCAAGCCGCGGTCGGCAGCCGCCATTTCGCGGGGGTCTTCCTGGGTTTTGTCGCGCAATTCGGAAATTTTTTGCTGACGGAACAAGGCATTGTCATCAAAGCCCATTTTGGCATCCAGAGCGACCAATTCGTTACTACGGGTAACCACCAGCGGATTGATTTCCAGCATGCTGACATCAAGCTCGCGCAGGGCGCGGTAACATCCCCGAATAGTTTTAACTGCATGGCTCAATAATTCAGGATCCAGGCCCAATGCAAAGGCCATTTCACGCGCCTGATAATCTTGCAGGCCCACGGCAGGTTCGATATAAATTTTGGTGATCGCCTCGGGATTGTTTTCGGCCAACTCCTCGATTTCCATGCCGCCTTGAGCGGAACCGACCATGACTATGCGCTCTGAACTGCGGTCAACCAGGAAACAGAAATACATTTCCTTGACGATGTCGGTGCCGGCTTCGACATACAATCTGCCGCACACTTTTCCGGCAGGACCGGTTTGATGAGTGACCAGTCTTTTGCCTAACAACGCTTCCGCCGCCGCTTCAACTTCATCGTGGGTTTTGCAGATTTTAATGCCGCCCGCTTTGCCGCGCGCGCCGGAATGAATCTGCGCTTTGACCGCCCAAATGTGCCCGCCAATATCTCTGGCGCGTTGCACGGCTTCTTCCGGGCTGTAGGCCATGCCGCCTTCGGCGATTTTAACGCCGTAACCGCTTAAAATTTCTTTCGCCTGATACTCATGAATATCCACAGCATCTCCTATTTGTGTGTTGTGTAGGCCGGGTTAACGCAACTTAACCCGGCATTTTCGGCTTCGATTGTCGGATTACGCTGCCCTCTTGTGTCCTAGAGCAAACCCGATCTACAAAATTGTTTATTTTTTTGCTGCGATAGCTTCGGCAGCTCTGACCACGTTATTGGCCATTTTTTCCGATGCGGCATCGATTAAACGACCGTCTAATGCTGCCGCGCCTTTACCTTGCGCCGCCGCTTCCTTCAAAGCAGCCAGTATGCGTTTTGCCTTATCAACTTCAGACGCAGGCGGGGTAAATATTTCGTTGGCTAATTCCACTTGTGACGGATGTATCGCCCATTTACCCTCACAGCCTAAAGCCGCCGCCCGTCTTCCGGCCGTTTTGTAGCCTTCGGGATCTTTAATATCGCCAAAAGGACCGTCAATAGGACGCAAGCCATAAGCGCGGCACGCAACCGTCATTCGGCTGATCGCAAAATGCCATTGGTCTCCGGGATAATCAGGATTTAAACCGCCGATGTTAGTGGTTCTGGCACGGTTGCTTGCGGCGTAATCCGCCACACCGAAATGTAATGCCTCAAGACGACCCGATGCGCCATTGCGTGCAATGTCTTCAACATTCGCCATGCCCAATGCCGTTTCAATCAAGGCTTCAATGCCGATCTTGTTTTTCAGGCCCTGCTGCATTTCCAGCTGGTTCAGCATCGCTTCAACCATATAAACATCGGCATAAACGCCCACTTTAGGAATCAAAACCGTGTCCAGCTTTGCGCCGCACTGCTCGACCAGGTCCACCACGTCACGCACCATGTACTGAGTATCCAGGCCATTGATGCGCACTGAAATGGTGACGCCGTGTCCTTTCCAGTCCAGGTCGTTAATCGCTTCAATAATGTTCTTTCTGGCTTGCAACTTGTCATCGGGCGCTACCGCATCCTCAAGATCCAGAAAAATAAAATCAGCGCCACTTCTCATCGCTTTTTCAAACATTTCAGGGCTAGAACCCGGAACGGCTAATTCACAGCGTTGAACTCGTTGAACTGACGCTGCATATAAGGTGTGGCTCATTTGTGCTTTCCTAATTTCAATGTTGTAAATCCGTTCAGGTTGGCATAACCCGACATTTTTCGGCTACCATTGCCAGTGTCGGTTACGCGAGGTAATCCCGACATACGCGGCTTAAGCCGATCTTAAATCAACCGCACATTTTACTTTCAGAGGTCTCAAAGTCAATTTTTAAAGCTTATTTCCCAGCTCAAGCCCTAATCTAACCTTGCCGATTTTTAGCGGCTATGTCATTATTGCCAGTTTTTGGACATTAGCTTTTTCAATGCCCAAGCTGCATTTCAATCACTCAACTACTACAAAGAGGCAATGCAATGGCTGGTCGTAACCACCTATATATTCCTGGCCCTACCAATGTGCCAAATGAAATTCTTAACGCTATGCATGTCAACATGGAAGACCACCGCTCTCCTGTGTTCCCAAAACTGCTGACACCTCTTTTACAAGATCTGAAAAAAATCTTTAAAACAGAAACCGGACAAGCCTTTATTTTCCCCGCGACCGGCACCGCAGGCTGGGAAGTTGCGTTGACCAACACCTTAAATCCGGGCGACAAGGTTTTAATCTATCGCTTCGGTCAATTCAGCCATTTATGGGCTGAAATGGCGAAACGCCTGGGCTTCGACGTCGAAATTCATCAAGAAGTCTGGGGCAAAGGCATTCCTTTGGACAGAATGGAAGCGCGTCTAAAAGAAGACACCAACCACGAAATCAAGGCCGTTTTGGCGACGCATAACGAAACCGCTACCGGCGTTACCAGCGACATCGGCGGCGTTCGTAAAGCCCTGAACGCGGCAAACCATCCTGCACTGTTATTCGTTGACGGCGTCAGCTCTATTGCAAGTCTCGACTTTCGCATGGACGAATGGGGCGTTGACGGAGCCATCAGCGGCTCGCAAAAAGGCTTCATGATGCCCGCCGGCGGTGCGTTCCTGGCATTCAGCCAGAAAGCCTTAGCAGCCGTTGAAACATCAACCTATCCGCGTTGCTTCCTGGACTTAAAAGACCAGATGAACACCAACAAGGACGGCTACACGCCTTACACACCGGCATTGCCTATTCTATACGGCTTGCGCAAAGCGTTAGACCTGTTACAGGAAGAGGGCCTGGAAAATGTTTATGCCCGTCACCACCGTTTGGCCGAAGGCGTTCGTAAAGCCGTTGCCGCTTGGGGATTAACAACCTGCGCTCAACCCGGTTTCGCATCGGACACCGTAACTGCGATTATTGTCCCTGCGGACAAAGATGCCAGAGATGTAATCAGCACCGCTTTTAGCCGGTACGACATTTCTTTAGGCGCCGGTTTATCCGAATTGGCCGGTAAAGCTTTCCGTATCGGCCATGTCGGCGATATGAACGACGTTTCCATGCTGGGCGCTATCGCAGGCGTTGAAATGGCGATGCTGGACAATGGCTTTGATTTCAAGCCGGGCGTCGGCGTTGCCGCGGCGATTGAATACTACCGTTCAACAGCCAATTAAACGATAAAAAATAGAACGCGGATGACGCGGATAATTATGATTGCAAAGATTATCTGCGTTCATCATATTCATCTGCGTCATCCGCGTTCCATTACATATTTAACAAATGCTGAATCCTTTACTTAACGGCATTGCCCTTATGAGGATACCCCATGAGCAAACCCAAAGTCTTTGTTACCCGCAAGTGGCCTGCCTCAGTCGAAGCCAAACTCAAAGCCCTTTACGATGTCACTTTAAACGAAGATGACCGGCCTTTAACAGCAGACGAATTCAAATCCGCACTGCAAAATTACGACGCCGTTTGTCCCACCGTTTGCGATTCATTCCCCGCCGACGTGATCAACGTCGACAACAAACGCTGCAAAATCCTCGGCAACTTCGGCGTCGGCTACAACCATATCGACATTAACGCCGCCAAGGCGCAAGGCCTGGTTGTGAGCAACACCCCCGGTGTGTTGACGCACAGCACCGCCGATATTGCGATGACCTTATTGTTAATGTCCGCGCGTCGCGGCGCAGAAGGCGACCGTCTGGTTCGCGCCAAACAATGGCAAGGCTGGTGCCCGACGCACATGCTGAGCAGCGATGTAACCGGTGCAACCTTAGGCCTGATCGGCTTCGGCCGTATCGCACAAGCCATGGCAAGAAAAGCCCATCACGGCTTCGGCATGAAAATCGTCTATTTCAAACCCAGCCCGGCCGACGAATATGTCACCGACGACCTTAACGCGACCCGTTGCGAGTCCATAGAAGAGCTGCTGCAAGTAGCCGACTATGTGTCGTTGCACTGCCCCGGGGGCGAGGCAACCCGGCATTTAATCAATGCCGACATGCTCAACCTGATGAAACCGTCCGCGCACTTAATCAACACCGCCCGAGGCGATGTGGTTGACAGCACCGCGCTGATTGAAGCGCTTAAAAACAAACGGATTGCCGGAGCAGGTCTTGATGTTTATGAAGGGGAACCTAATGTCCACGAAGGCTTCCTGACCCTCGACAATGTATCGCTGCTGCCGCATTTGGGCAGCGCCACCCTAGGGACGCGTACGGCAATGGGTGAAAAAGTGTTAGCCAACCTGGCCGCATTCTTTGCCGGGGACCATCTGCCTGATCGGGTTGTTTAAGAGCCGAGGTTAGGCTATAAAGCTTCAGAAAGCCCCGCGTCCAGACATCTAAAAATACACAACTCTCTATCGCGCATTTTCCTACGTGTGCAAGTTGGACTCTCTTTCACTTCTACTCTTAGGCACCGGCATCGCATATTGTGATGGGTTATTTTGCCTAACAAGGCCGTAAAAAGCCTATACGTTGCGTGTGTGTGCCTTATAGTTAAGTTTATATTGAAAGGGCACGCATAGCGTACACTACATGACTACCTCTATTAATAGATACTTACGCAATCCTATGAAACTACTGATACGCAATCTAGCCCGCACCACAACAGAAGCAGAGCTTCGGGCTATGTTCGAAGCCCACGGCACCGTGCAGTCCTGCACCCTGGTAATGGATAACGAAACCGGCGACAGCAAGGGTTTTGGCTTTGTTGAGATGCCCAAGCAAGGCGAGGCCAAGGCGGCAATGAATATCCTCAACGACAAGGATGTCGCGGGCAACAAAATCCGCGTTAAAAAGGCCGAATCGAAACAGGACAAGGGGAAAACATAATCTGAATAATGAGCTTCCCGGCAGCCTAGAATGCTACCGCCTGTTTTTTTCGCTCATGAAAATGGCATGCGCAGCCTACACTGCATGACTTCGTTCATTTTGACAGATAACCTTTCAATTCTGACAAGATTGTAATCTGCTTGTCATGCTGCTGTTTGGAATGGACTGTTAACATTCCAAACATGCAACGACTCATCCATCCGCCACTACTCCTTACCCTGTTGAGCCTTTCGCTCACCGGTTGCGCCCGCTTTGAGGATCGTCCGCTCAATCCTGTCGACTCTGCGGTTCGCATCGAAGCCCGCGCGCTGTCTAGCGTTGGACTGAGGGACTATATCGATAGCGTGCTCGCAAACAAAACCGGACAGCCTCCCAAAGCCTGGGATATTGACCGGCTAACGCTGGCGGCTATTTACTACCATCCCGATCTCGCTCTGGCCCGCGCCCAAGCTGAAACGATGGATGCCGCTATCACGACGGCAGGCCAACGACCTAATCCCAGCATCACGGTCACACCGACCTGGGTGCGTAATCTGGCGACAGCAGCCGTCCCCTGGATAGCGGCCAGCGCCATCAGCATTCCGATCGAAACCGCCGGGAAACGCGGTTTTCGTATAGCTAAAACCGAGCACCTCAGCGACGCGGCGCGCTTGCGGGTGGCAGATACCGCTTGGCTGATACGCGGGCGGTTACGTCTGGCTATGCTGGAAGTTTATACCGCGCGGGAAGCCGAGCATCTGTTGCAACAGCAACTGACTATTCAACAGGCGATGACCGAACGGCTGGAACAACAAATGACAGTAGGCGAAATTACCCGGCTCGAAGTCATTCGTTCGCATCTCGCATTGAACCAACTGCAACTCAATGTCAGCGCGGCGCAAAAAAGAGGCGCGGAAAGTCGGGTGTTGCTCGCCACCGCTGTCGGTGTGCCGGCTGATGTCTTGGCAGGAATTGAGTTCGATTTTAGCAAGCTTGCCCAGCTACCTGATTTAAACCTCATTCCAGTCAGCCAATTGAGAGAAACTGCCTTACAGAAGCGTCCCGATGTATTGGCCGCATTGGCCGATTACGCAGCAGCTCAATCCGCCCTGCAACTCGAAATCGCCAACCAGTATCCCAACATCCAGGCCAATCCCGGTTATGCCTGGGAAATGGGCGAGCATCGCTGGGCTTTAGGCGCAACCATGCAATTGCCGATATTGCATCAAAATCAAGGCCCCATTGCCGAAGCCGAGGCCAAACGGCGTGAGCTTGCCGTGCGTTTCGAAGCCTTACAAATGCGCATCCTCGGTGACATTGACCGCACTCATGCAGGCTTGGGCGCGGTACTCGCCAAATGGGCCGACGCCGAAAAGCAAATGCGACTTCAGCAAGAGAACCTGCAATCCGCCCAAGCCCTGTTCCAGGTAGGGGAAACCGACCCTCTGGCTCTGCTCGGTGCGAAGCTGGAACGCGCTGCCGCCGAACGTGCCCGGCTGGATGTGCTGGTCGAGGCCCAACAAGCACTCAATGCGTTGGAAGACACCTTGCGCTATCCCATTGCTTCCACGCTCACTGCGACATTAATCTCCGATTCCGCACTAAGGAAAACGCCCCAATGAAACCGGCTTATTGGCTGAAAATCGCGGTAGCTTCCCATTACATACAGGCGGCATCAGATCAAACCGATTCACCACGAAGACACGAAGAGTCTTCGTGGTGATAATCTTTTAATTTTCTAAACGATTTTTTTTGTGGATTTACCTGTAATTAATGAAAAGTTACAAAATCGCAATACTAACCGCCTGCATCATCTGGAGTAACCCGGCTGTTTCGGCTGATGAGCCGGAGCTTGCCACCGAAGTGGCCGTGCAGACAGGCAAAATCGCCAAGGCCACTTTGCATCGCTATGTCATGGCTTACGGCACGGTTGAACCGGAACCTGCGACCGCTGACAAACCGGCGGCTGGTTCGAAAATCGCCGCGCCGATGGCCGGCATTCTCACGCAAACCTACTGCGAAGAAGGCCAACAAGTAAAAAAAGGAGCCTTATTATTCGAGCTGGATACGCGTAGCGCCGATGCGCTGATTGCCAAAGCCGAAGTGGCCGTCGAATTCGCGCAAAAGAATTTTGCGCACAAACAGCAACTGAATGCTACCGATAACATCTCGCGCAAGCTTTATGATGAAGCGGAGCTACTGCTGCAAACCGCCCGCAAGGATTTACTCAACGCCAAAACCCAACGTGAGTTATTACAGATCAAAGCGCCTCTGTCCGGTACTGTGACGGCCATTCATTTTAAAGTCGGCGAGGCGGTGAGCTTGGCTACGGTATTAGCGGACTTGATTGACCTGGATCGCCTGGACATCACTATCCATGTGCCCAGCCTGGAAGCCTTTGCGCTTCGTTTGGGACAAGCGGCGGAAATCAGCACCGGCTCGGCAGGGAGCGACCCGATTCAACAGGGAAAACTGGCCTTTATCGGCGCTCAGGTCGATCCGCTCACCGATACCGTATTGGTTCGGGCCACTCTAAGCAAGGCCTCCGGCTTCCGGCCCGGCCAATTCGTCAATGCGCGCATCGTCGTCGAAGCACGTCCTGAACGCTTGGCGGTTCCTGTCGAAAGCGTAGTGACCAGGGACGGAGTCAGTCTGATTGCCGTGATTGGCGGCGACAGCGCCAAACAAAAGATCATCAAGCCGGGTTTGCGCGACGGCAATCTGATCGAAATATCGGGCTAGGGTTTGCAGGAAGGCATGGCTATCGTGACCCAAGGCGTTTACAGCCTGCCGCCTGAGACGCGCATCCGGGTGCTGAAATAATGCGTAGTTCTGCCGTCAGCCCCTTTGCGACTCGCCACGGCCTGGTCATTGCCTTCCTTTGTGTCGCACTGTGCTTGGCCGGTGCCTACGCGGCGCTGGGCATGCCTTCATCAATTTTTCCGCAGACCGATTTCCCGCGCGTGGTCATCCTGATCGACAACGACGTGATGCCGGCCAACGAGATGATGGCGACCATCACCCGCCCGGTCGAAGAGGCCATGAAGGACATTCCCGGCGTGCGCACCGTGCGTTCGAAAACCGGGCGCGGCTCGGCGGAAATCAACGTATTTTTCACCTGGCAAACGGATATGGTGCAGGCCGAGCTGTTCGTGCAGGGGCGGCTCGCGGTCGTGCAAAAAGCGCTACCGGCTACCGCAAGCTCGGCGGTTTGGCGGCTCACTTTTGCCGCCTTTCCGGTGGTCGGCCTGAGCCTTACCGGCCCCGCCCATTCGCTGACCGAGCTATGGGAAACGGCACGTTACACGCTTGGCCCTCGCTTGCTGCGCATACCCGGCGTGGCCCGCACCGGCATTGTCGGCGGACGGGCGCCGGAATATCACGTCATCGTCGATCCGTTACGCTTGCAGGCCGTGAATTTGAGTCTCGCTCAAGTCAGCGACGCGCTGCTCAGGAACAACCTGATCGCACCGACCGGCATGCTGGAGGAAGATTACAAACTCTACCTGACGGTGGTGGACGGTCGCGTTCATACTGTCGAAGACATAGAAAACCTGACCGTCTCGGTTACCGGCAACACGCCGATTGCCGGGGCCGTACAAGCGGTTGCAAGCGGCGCTCATTCGATCCGCATCAAGGATTTTGCACGGGTTGAGCGCAGCCAGGAACCGGCCTTCAACATCGTCACCGCGAACGGCGTCAATGCCGTCTTGCTCAATGTCTACAGCCAGCCGGACGGCAGTACCCTCGACATCGCCAAGCAACTGAAACAGGAACTGGAATCGCTAAAAAAAGCCTTGCCGCCGGGTATGCAGGCGTCGGTTTTCTACGACCAATCGCTGTTGGTGGGCGACTGCATCCAGAGCGTTTGGGAAGCCATTCTTTTGGGGCTGATACTTTCCGTCGTCATACTTTACGTGTTCCTGAAAAATTGGGGAGCCACTTTGATTGCCGCATTGGTGATTCCGTCCACGGTTTTGATCACCCTGCTAATGCTGCGCATCATGGGACTGGGTTTTAACTTAATGACGCTGGGCGGCATCGCTGCGGCCATCGGCTTGATTATCGATGACGCCATTGTGGTGGTGGAAGCCGTTCATACCAAAATCACCGCAGGCGAACAACGCTTGGCGGCGGTACAGCAGGCCTTGACGGACATTTTCCGGCCGTTGCTGGCTTCGACGCTGACGCCGGTGGTGGTGTTTATACCGCTGGCGTTTCTGGACGGTGTCGCAGGCTGCTTTTTCCGGGCTTTGGCATTGACGATGGTGGTGTCGCTGCTGACCTCGCTGGTGCTGGCCGTCACGCTGATTCCGTCGCTCGCAGCTTGGTGGATGCCGACTGACGGCCAGTCACCGTCCAATGCTAAAGCAAATTGGCTGGAACGCCTGATTCAAAGCTACGAAAAGGTGTTGCGCACGGCGCTCAAACAGGCGGGGAAAGTTCTGACCGGCTGCGTGTTGATTTTGGCGTTGGGAGTCTGGCTGTACGGACGACTGGAAAGCGAATTCCTGCCGTTTATGGATGAAGGCGGCTTCGTGCTCGATTACCGCGCGCCGTGGGGCACCAGTTTGGCAGAAACCGACCGGCAATTGCGCCAGGCCGAAACCCTCCTGCGCGCCATGCCGGAGTTGGAAAGCTATTCGCGGCGCACCGGCGCGCGGCTGGCTTTGGGCATTTCGCAAGCGCACATGGGCGATTTTTTGGTCAAATTAAAACCTGAACGCCATCGAAAGACCGACGAGGTCGTTGCCGATCTGCGCAAGCAGCTTCATGTTGCCGTGCCCGGAATTGAATGGGAGTTTGCAGGTATTCTTAACGACCTGATCGGCGATCTGACCTGGTCGCCCCGGCCCATCGAGATCAAACTTTTCTCCACCGATGTCGAATGGCTCAAGCAAAAAGCCCCGCAAGTCGAAGCCGAACTTAAGAAAATTGACGGCGTCGTCGATACTTTCGACGGCCTGGAAACCACCGGCCCGTCGTTGAGTCTGCACGTGCGCGACAGCGACGCGCAACGCTTCGGCCTGACTGTCAACGATGTGGCCTTGGCGGTCAGTACGGCCATGCTCGGGCAAAAGGCTTCCCATGTCTTGGAAGGCGACCGGGTCGTTAATATCCGCGTCAGGATGAATGCCGACACAACCGGCCAGATCGCCAGCCTGCGCGAACTGCCGTTGCGGTCTTTGGACGGCAGAACCGTAAAACTATCGCAAGTGGCGGACGTGGTTACCGAACCGGGACAATTGGAACTGCACCGCGAAGATTTGCGGCAACTGGTGGCGGTGTCCGCCCGCCTCGAAAACCGCGACCTCGGCAGCGCCATCGCCGAAATCAAGGCCAAGCTCGGCCGGGACCAGACCTTGCCGCCCGGCGTGTTGGAATTCGGCGGACTCTACCAGCAACATCAGGAGTCTTTCCATAACTTGCTGGTGGTGCTGCTGGCCTCCATCTTCCTGGTGTTCACCGTGTTGCTGGTCGAATTCGGCTCATTTTACGAACCCATCGCCATCGTGTTCGGTTCTGTGCTGGCGTTATGCGGCACCGTCCTGGCCTGGTACTTGACCGGCACTTCGGTCAATATTGTTGCATTACTGGGCGCGATCATCGGTATCGGCGTGGTGGCGAAAAACGGCATCCTGATGCTGGATTCGGTACACCGGTTCGAGTCGCAGGGTGTCACTCTGGAAAATGCGCTGGTAGAATCGGGTCGGCGGCGTTTGCGACCGGTATTAATGACTTCGCTGGCGGCGGCTTTAGGGCTTTTACCCTTGGCTTACGGCATCGGCGCCGGATCGGACATGCTGAAACCTTTGGCTACTGCGGTAATTGGAGCACTGACGCTTTCCGTGTTACTGTCCCTGGTCGCCACGCCGACGGTTTATTTTGTGATGCGAACATTCGAAAAAAAATAAACTAAAAGGCGGAACGACCGGCGGTGCAAAGAATTCGTAGTGTCGACCTGCCGGATATTTAAATATAAAGTTATACGGTATGAGTTTAGGGCACATCTAAGCGAAAAACGGGAAAGGGCTATGCCGTTCCAAGATCACCAGTTATTTTCTCGAACGAGGACTTATAAGTAATGGCACATCATCACAAACACGATCATTCCGGACACCATCACCCCGGCACCTTGAATAACTCAGGGAATAACTCAGGGAACAACCAAGGGCGTACTTTCATATTCACCATATTGCTGAATCTGGCCTTTGTAGTAATCGAGTTCGCCTATGGCTTCATCGCCAACTCCACGGCATTAATGGCCGATGCGGGGCATAATGCATCCGACGTGCTCTGCCTGCTGTTGGCATGGGGTGCGGTTATGTTGGCGCGCAGGCAACCGAGTCAACGCTATACCTACGGACTGCGCAGCACGTCCATTCTGGCTGCACTCGCTAACGCCACATTACTCTTGGTGGCATGCGGGGCGATTGCCTTGGAAGCCGGCCAACGCTTTGCACAGCCGCCCGCGGTAGCCAGTCTAACGGTATCGAGTGTCGCGGCGATTGGAATCGTCATCAATGGGCTGTCCGCGTGGCTGTTGAGGCGGGGCAGCAAGGATGATTTGAATATTCGAGGCGCTTACCTGCACATGGTGGCGGATACTGCCGTATCGCTCGCCGTGGTAATAACCGGTCTGGCAATGTTTCATTTCGGCTGGTATTGGCTCGACCCGGCCATCAGTTTAGCGATTGTGGTCGTGATCGTGATCGGCACTTGGAGCTTGCTGCGTGATGCGCTGCAATTGGCCTTGAGCGCCGTGCCCGGGCAGATAAATGCGCCTGCAATCGACCTGTACCTGCGTCAATTGGTCGGTGTAACGGACGTTCATGATTTACATATTTGGGGCTTGAGCACCACCGAAACTGCGTTAACGGTTCATTTGGTCATGCCCGGCGGCTACCCTGGCGATGCATTCATGGATGACATCGCGCAAACACTGAAAGAACAGTATTCCGTCCATCACAGCACCTTGCAAGTTGAACAAGGGACAACCAATCACGCATGCTCATTGGCCGCAACCGCGTCCGTACAGCACCGCCATTAAGTCCAAGATGCTGAGTCAATGTTAAAGCCTCTTTTCGCATTACCACGCACCGTCTGGCTGCTTGGTCTGGTCAGTTTTTTCAACGATGCCGCCAGCGAGCTGGTCTATCCTCTGGTGCCCATTTATCTCGCCTCGGTGCTGATGGCAGGCCCCAAAGCCTTGGGTCTGATCGAGGGCATCGCCGAGGCGACAGGCAGCCTGTTAAAGCTGTTTTCCGGCGTGATGTCGGATCGTTTGCAATCCACCAAGCATTGGGTGGTCGGCGGCTATACCGTGGCGGCCGTCGCTCGCCCGCTACTGGCTTTTACCACAGCCTGGCCGATGGTTTTGGTGCTGCGCTTTGCAGACCGGGTGGGCAAAGGCTTGCGCACTTCGCCTCGGGATGCGCTGCTGGCTCTGACGGTAACCAAGGCACATCGCGGACTGGCTTTCGGCTTGCATCGGGCTATGGACAACGCCGGTGCCGTCGTCGGACCGCTGCTGGCGGCCTGGTTGCTGGTCGAGCATGTACCGTTGAAAGACGTTTTCCTTTGGGCTTCCTTGGGCGGCGTTATAGCGGTGCTCCTGGCTTTATCCGTAAAGGAGCCTAAACGCGACATCGACACGCCTGCCCAGCGTTTCAGCTGGAGCGTCAAAGCGCTGCCCGCGCCGTTCAAGCGTTATCTGCTGGTAGTGGCGCTGTTCACGCTGGGCAACGCCTCCAACATGTTCCTGCTGCTGCGGGCGAAAGACATGGGCTTGCCCGAATATCAGGTACCGCTGCTGTGGGCATTGGTGTCATTGACTGCGGCGCTGTTTTCCGCGCCATTGTCCGCTCTGTCCGACAAACTGGGACGCGTCCGACTGATCGTCAGCGGTTGGATGGTTTATAGCGTGTTTTACCTGTTGCTCGGACTCAACGGCCACCCTTCGCTGGTGTGGCCGTTGTTTGCCTTCTATGGATTGTACATGGCCGCAACCGAAGGCGCCGAGAAAGCGCTGGTCGCCGATATGGTGCCGAGCGAAGTGCTGGGCACGGCTTACGGCTGGTTTAACCTGACGGCCGGTATCATGCTGCTACCGGCCTCAATCATCTTCGGCTGGCTGTGGCAAGCGACGAGTCCGCTGGCCGCTTTCGGATTTTCCGCGGCCTGCGCTTTGTTCGCCGCGTTGTTGCTGCGTGTTTGGGTTTCGCCGCTGCACTTTTGTAACCCTGGCAAGTCAACATGAAAATCATAGTCGTATTTGGCATCATCAACAACGTCCCGCCATGCGCATCCTGATTGTCGAAGACGACCTGATCATTCTCGATGTGATGGTGCCGCTACGCGATGGCTGGTCTGTGCTCAAAGAGCTGCGACGAATACCGTGAGATTCTCGAATCCAACCTCGAAGAATACGGACGACTGTCGCGAACGGTCGAAATCCTGCTGTTTCTAGCGCGGGCCGAAAACACCGGGATTCCGTTGCGTACGACGCGTCTGGACGGCAGGGCGGAATTGGAAGCGGTTTGCAGTTACCATGAAGCCTTGGCCGAGGAAAAAGGCGTTCGTCTGGTCTGCCAGGGTCAGGGGGTTCTTTATGCCGATGCGCAACTGTTCAAACGCGTCCTCAGCAACCTGCTGCTTAATGCCCTTCAGCATACTCCGCACGGTGGAGAGATTCGCTTATCGCTGGATTCGGCTGACGACGGGTTCAGCAAGCGTCAGCGTGCAAGACACAGGCTGCGGTATCGCGGCGGAACACCTGCCCAAGCTGTTCGACCGGTTTTACCGCGTCGATCCTGCTCGCTCGGCGGAAGGAACCGGGCTGGGTCTCGCGATCGTCAAATCCATCATGGATCTGCATGGCGGATCAGTGGTCATTAACAGCGAACCCAACCACGGCACTGTCATCACGCTTCATTTCATGGCTAAACAGAAGGGCTGACCAACAACAGCCTAAAAACAGCGATTTATCCACGAAAGGCACGAAAGACACGAAAAAAACAGTCGAAAGAATTGTGTTGCGGATTTTTCGTGCTTTTTGTGTCGCCTAGAGGCGCCTACTTTTGGCTTTCGTGGACGATTCTTTTGGTGGATTCATTATGGGAAATCATCTTGGTGTTTTTCGTGAATCAACTGCTTTTTCTAGGATCAAGGCTTATCAATCACTTCATCCCTCAACACATCAAATTCATTGAAGGCAATATTCAGGCTGAGCTTCAAGTTGATGATGCAGGCCATGGTGGTACTGGTGAAGATACAGATCATGATAGCGATTTGATATTTCACCGCCAGCCACGGTTCGCTTCCGCCCAGTATTTGACCGGTCATCATGCCGGGCAAGGAGACCAGTCCCATGGTCGCCATTCCGGCGATGGTCGGATTGATCGCGGCTTTGACGGCATCCCGAAAATACGGACGCACCGCTTCCCAGCGGGTCGCGCCGAGCATTAGAAAGGTCGCGTATTCGTTTTCGTTCTTGCGGAGCGCCGAATAAAAGCGCTCCAACGCGATGACGTTGCCTTGCAGGCAGTTGCCGAGGATCATGCCCGCCAAAGGCACGATATATCGGGCGTCGTAAAAGTGCGTCGGTTGGATGACCAGAATCACCAGGTAAGCGGTGGAGAACAGTATGCTGGAGGCAATGGCCATAAAGGTAGCCAGTACGAAATAGCGCGCTTTAAGTCCGGCGCGGCGCAGAATGCTTAAATCCGCGACTAACAACATCACCAATATCCATAAGCCGTTGAGCCAGGGATGGTTAAGATCGAACAGCATTTTCAGGTAGATCCCAACCAGCGCTAACTGGATGCTCATGCGCAGGATGCTGATGCCGATATCCCGGCTCAAGCGCAAACCGATCAGCCAGAGCAGCAACCAGGGCAGTAAACAGAGGCCGTAGAGCAGCGCCATCCGCGGCAACGCAATATCAAGTGTTTCCATTACGCTTCACCTGAGTCAATCGACCCGCTTCAAGTTCAAAAACAATGCCGCAACGTTCCAACCACTCAGGATCGTGAGCCACCGAAAGAACCGTCAGCTGCGGATCGGAAAAAACATCGAACACGGCTTGTTTGCTTTCCGCGTCCAATGCGCTGGTCACCTCGTCCAGCAAATACAGTTTTTTGCCCAATAACAGGCCTCGAGCCAGCGCAATCCGCTGTTTTTCGCCGCCGGAAATACGGCTGCTTTCCTGGCGTAAAATGTCCGCAGGCAGGTGCAGTCGCTGCAACACCTCAATCAGTTGCGCTTCCGTAGGTTTATGATCGCGATGCGTTTTGAATTGAAAAGGCAGCAGCAGCGCTTCTCGCACGCTTTCAGCACCCAACATCGGTTCTTGCCCAATGTAAGCGGTGCAGCTTCGAACGGTCTGAACGGATGATGGGGTTAGCGGTTGTTCCTGAAAGTAAACCGTGCCTGACTTTATAGGATGGAGCCCCAGCAAGGTTCTCAGCACACTGCTTTTACCGGAGCCGGATTTGCCGCATAACACGGCTTTTTCTCCGGGAAATAGCGCGAAGCTGATGTCGGATAGAATCGTTTTTTCGTGGACAATGACCGAGACGCGGTCGAATCGAATGATAGGGGACATTAAAATTGAATTCACCGTGGCGAAACCATGAAGCTGTTGTGCGTTTCCAGATGACTACAATCTTCAGTCATGCGCCCTTTAATGACGGCTGCCTGAAAGGCTGACAAGACCATGTCCGGTAAATAATAGTCCTGCAAATCTGATTTTTTTATTCCACCACGAAGCCATTAAAAATGGCTACATGCTTACAGCGAGATTTGGATTAAACCATGTTTATCTCAACAAATGCTTGACCGCATCCCTTTCTTCTTTCAATTCAGCCTCGGTAATGCGCATTCTTTGTCGGCTGAAATCGTTAATTTCGAGGCCTCTGACAACATTAACTTCGCCGTCAACTACCGTTACCGGGAAAGAGTAAACCAACCCGGATTCAATGCCGTAATGGCCGTCCGATAACACGGCCATGCTCACCCAGTCGCCCGGTTCGGTGCCCAAAGCCCAGGTTTTCATCTGGCCTATCGCCGCATTGGCAGCCGATGCGGCGCTGGATTGCCCTCTGGCTTTAATGATTTCCGCGCCCCGCTGCTGAACGACGGGAATAAACTCATTGACGTACCAATCATTATCAACCAACGACAAGGCATCCTGGCCTTTGACCTTGGCATGATGAATGTCGGGATACTGCGTCGTCGAGTGGTTGCCCCAAACCGTCATGTTTTTTACATCGACCGGTAAAACACCGCATTTTTCAGCCAATTGGCTTAGCGCCCGATTATGATCCAACCGTGTCATTGCGGAAAAATTCTCCGGCTTTAAATCCGGCGCATTGCTCAACGCAATCAGGGCATTGGTGTTGGCCGGGTTACCGGTCACCAAGACCTTGACCTTTCTGCTTGCGACGTCATTCAAGGCTTTACCTTGAACCGCAAAAATCTCTGCGTTGACCTCCAATAAATCCTTGCGTTCCATGCCCGGCCCTCTTGGCCGCGCGCCGACTAAAAATGCATAGTCAACATTCTTGAACGCCACTTTGGGATCGTCGGTGACTTCAATGCGATGCAGTAAGGGGAAAGCGCAATCTTTTAACTCCATGACCACGCCTTGCAAGGCGCTCATTCCCGGGGTTATTTCAAGCAAATGCAACACGATCGGCTGATCGTAGCCCAATAACGCGCCGGCAGCCAATCGAAACAACAAAGAATAACTGATTTGGCCTGCGGCGCCGGTTACAGCAATGTGAACGGGTGTTTTCATCTGTTTTTCCTTTGATTTTTATATTTTTTCCTAAGCTTATTCGATAAAGCTACCAAGATAATCGGAAAATATTGCCGCTAAATCCATTCCCGATAACGCACAACAACCGCAGCATTAATCCATTCTTACAGATAATAACGAAGATAAGCCTCTACAAGCAAGCATATCAAAAAAACATGCCCGAGATTCAAGCCGCGCCCAAACAGGAAGCAGGCTAAATAAGGCACTGTTGAGTTTATTGAGTATAATATGCCGGTTTAATAATCGTATTCATGCGTACTAGCCAAACCCACCACGAGTAAGTTAATGAAAAAACTGTTATTCCAATTCGATACAGACACTCACCCTTCAGTTTTCGATACTGTTGTAGCCTATGACGGCGGTGCAGATCATGTCATCGGACACGGAGGATTGACGCCTGAAAATATCACGGCTCTGGTAGAAGGCACGATCTTTACCCGTGCGCCCAAAGACAAGAAAAATACCGCTATTTTTGTTGGCGGCAGCGACATGATCGCCGGTCAGGCGCTATTTACTGCCGTGCAAAAACACTTTTTCCCAGGCTTTCAAGTGTCGGTCATGCTCGACAGTAACGGCAGCAACACCACCGCCGCCGCCGCTGTTGCAAAACTTGCATCCAGCGGCGCTTTGGCCGGTAAAAAAGCGGTGGTACTGGCCGGTACCGGCCCGGTAGGTCAACGCGCTGCGGCGATGCTGGCAAAGGAAGGCGCAGAGGTATCCTTGACCGCTCGTAAACTGGAGCGCGCCGTTCAAGCCTGCGATAACATGAAAGCGCGCTTTGGCGTAAACCTGACGCCTGTTGAAGCATTCGATAACGATGCCCGCGCCAAGGCCATCGAACATGCAAACATCGTGTTTGCAACCGGCGCGGCCGGTGTGGAACTGCTCTCGGCCGATCAATGGCAGCATAATGCCAACATTGAGATGATCGCCGATGCCAACGCTACGCCTCCGCTAGGCATCGGCGGCACTGACGTCATGGACAAAGGCAACCTGCGCAACGGCAAAATCATCTGGGGCGCGATCGGTTTTGGATCGTTAAAACTGGCCTTACACCGCGCCTGTATCGCAAAACTATTTGAAGACAACAAACAGGTTTTCGATGCCGAAAATATCTTCGCGCTGGCTAAGGAAATGGCATAAACAGTACCCATTGCCTTCATATAACCTGACATGAGCCCTTTAGCAGATCAAGCCGACTTGGTATCGATAAGACAAGACGCCTTCAACATTTTTCAGGCAGGCATAGCGGCGGCCGATCCTTATCAGGCAGTTAAACGCCACCTTGTCCCGAAGCTGTTTGGCTCTTGCTCAAAAGTCCATCTTATCGCGTTCGGCAAGGCGGCTTGCGCAATGGCGCAGGCCGCTTCTGAAATCATTCCTGCCGGGATGCTGGCGGGCAGAGGCATAGCCGTTACCAATTACGAGAATGTAACCCGCGTCGATAATGTTGACGTGATCGGCGCATCGCATCCGCTGCCCGATGCGGCCGGGCTTAACGCCGCGAAGATCATTGCCGAGCGAGTGCGTAATGCTCAACAGAATGAACTGGTGCTGGTACTGGTGAGCGGCGGCGGCTCGGCGCTGATCCCCTATCCTGCCGATCAAATTACCTTGCAGGAAAAGATTGCCACCACCGATTTGTTGTTGGCCTCCGGTGCGACCATCAACCAGGTTAACTGCGTACGCAAACATTTGTCGCAACTAAAAGGCGGCGGCCTGGCCCGGATGGCAGCGCCCGCCCATTTGCATGCATTGATTTTATCCGATGTGTTGGGCGATGATCTAAGCTCCATTGCCAGCGGCCCCACCGTAGCCGACAGCACCACTTATGCCGATGCCATCGAGATTTTGAAAGCCAAAGGCGTTTGGGATCAGGTGCCGATCAATGTCCGCCAGCATCTGGAACAGGGTAAGCTGGGCAATATTGAAGAAACACCCAAGCCGGGCGATGATGTATTTAAAAACGCCGGACATACCCTGATCGGCAGCAATGCCATCAGCGTCAACGCAATGCTGCAAGCGGCTAAGAATCTGGGCTACGAGACGAAACTGTACAGCGATCATTTATGCGGCGAGGCCAGAACTGTGGGGGCGACTTTAGTCGCCCAGTGTGTCGAAGGGCGACTACAAAAAGCAGGCGCTTTAGGCGAAATCACCCTACAAAACAAACCCATGGCCCTGTTGGCGGGCGGCGAAACCACGGTCACCTTAAAAGGTAATGGACGCGGCGGTCGCAATCAGGAAATGGCGCTGGCTTTTGCGATTGCCGCAGAACAACAAGGCCTAACCGGCAACTGGGCATTCCTTAGCGGCGGCACCGACGGCCGCGACGGCCCCACCGATGCGGCCGGCGGTATCGTTGACCGAAACACGATAAAACGCATGACTCAAGCAGGCCTAAATCCGACAGAACTACTTGAGAATAACGATTCGTACACCGCTTTAAAAACGTCTGACGACTTAGTGAATACCGGCGCGACAGGCACCAATGTCGCCGATCTGCAAATACTGCTGATCCAGCCCGCACCCTAAACAAAAAATATTAATCCAGGAGAACACCATGTTTAAAAAATCAATGACCATCAAAGGCTTCGATGACGAATTATTCCAGGCCATCGAAGAAGAACGCCAGCGCCAGGAAGATCACATCGAACTGATCGCCTCTGAAAACTATTGCAGCCCACGGGTCATGGAAGCGCAAGGCTCGCAGCTGACCAACAAATACGCCGAAGGCTATCCCGGCAAACGATACTACGGCGGCTGCGAATTCGTCGATAAGGCAGAACAACTAGCCATCGACCGCGCCAAAGAATTGTTCGGCGCGGATTACGCCAACGTCCAACCGCATTCCGGCTCGCAAGCCAACATGGCGGTGTTCATGGCCCTGATTCAACCGGGCGACACCATTCTGGGCTTAAGCCTTGCCGATGGCGGCCACTTAACGCACGGAGCCAAACCCAACTTCTCCGGCAAAATCTACAACGCAATTCAATACGGTCTGCACCCTGAAACCGGCGAAATCGATTATGCGCAAGTTGAAGCCTTGGCGTTGGAACATAAACCTAAAGTGCTGGTTGCCGGGTTTTCCGCCTACTCGCGCATCTGGGACTGGCAACGATTCCGCGACATCGCCGATAAAGTCGGCGCTTACCTGTTTGTCGACATGGCGCACGTCGCCGGTTTGGTTGCCGCAGGTTTATACCCCAACCCCGTGCCGATTGCGGACGTGGTCACCAGCACCACGCACAAATCATTGCGCGGCCCACGCGGCGGCTTGATTTTGTGCAAAAGCAACCCGGAACTGGAGAAGAAATTCGACTCCAACATCTTCCCAGGCATTCAGGGCGGCCCGTTAATGCATGTGATTGCGGCCAAAGCCGTGGCCTTTAAAGAAGCCATGCAACCGGAGTTTCGCGTTTATCAGCAACAAGTTATTAAAAACGCTCAAGCCATGGCCGCAGTATTCATGAAACGCGGATTTGATGTGGTTTCCGGCGGCACGGACGATCATTTAATGCTGGTTTCGCTGATTGCCAAAGGCATCACCGGCAAAGCGGCCGATGCGGCATTGAGCAAAGCGCATATCACCGTCAACAAAAACGCCGTGCCTAACGACCCGCAATCGCCCTTCGTGACCAGCGGCATTCGTGTCGGCACGCCAGCTCCGACTACACGCGGCTTCAAGGAGCCGGAAATGATCGAAATCGCCAATATGATGTGCGATGTGATGGAAAACATGGAAGACGAAAGCGTAATTGCCGCAGTGCGCGAAAAAGTCAGCAATCTGTGCGCGCGGTTTCCGGTTTATAGTTAATGGGTAGGTCGGGCAACTGCTTTTCGTTGCCCGACATTTTGGCTAGTGATGAGTCGACGACGAACAAACCAAAAATTAACCGTTACATTGGAACCTGGGGATGTCGGGCATAAACAGCATGCCCAACCTACAGAGCGATCACTTCACAAAATTTTGTATTTATTCCGAGAGCAGCCATGCAAATTCAACGCACCATCCAAACTCTGGACACGCCGCATCTTGTTATCGATCTGCCTGCATCATTTGCCCACCAACGGGTAGAAATCATAGTGATGACTATTGATGAGGCCGAGCCAAAACCGGCTAAAAAACGTCGTACACCTCCCCCGCAATTTGCCGGTCAAGTAAAGGAGTTAGGCGATGTAATGTCTACTGTTTCGGCAGCAGACTGGGGACAACCTGAATGATTGTGCTGGATACGCATATCTGGCACTGGTGGGTTAATCAAATACCGGGAAAATTGTCGCCGGAAATTATTGCGTTAATCGAGGAAGCGGACGAAGTGAGTGTCTCGGCTATTTCGTGTTTTGAAATGGCTTGGTTAGTGCGCCACGGACGAATCGATTTAAATATGCCCTTTGAGCACTGGTTTAGTCAACTAGAACAAAGCACAGATATTCGGATTCTACCTGTAACGGCTCAAATCGGTATCCAGGCAGTTGCTTTGCCTGAGCATCACAAAGACCCGCAAGATAGAATTATTATAGCGACCGCACTGCTTTATGATGCCCGCTTACTCAGTTTCGACTCAGCTTTTCCTGCCTACCGCGAATTAGATGGGCGCTTGCTCGGTCATAACTAGCCGCCGACCCCCAATATTCTCACATCAATCTTTAAACAAATACCAAACATCAACTCAGGATAAACATGTCTGACATAGAAATCGCCCAACAAGCCAACATGAAACCGATCATCGGCTTGGTTAAAGAACAATACGGTATCGACGCCGAGCACCTTGACCCTTATGGCCATTACAAAGCCAAGATGTCGCTGGAATACGTCAACAGCCTGTCCGATAAAGAAGACGGCAAACTGATTCTGGTCACCGCGATCAGCCCTACTCCGGCCGGCGAAGGCAAAACCACGACTACAGTCGGCTTGGGCGATGCGATGAACCGCATCGGCAAAAAGACCATGATGTGCCTGCGCGAACCTTCATTAGGCCCGTGCTTCGGCGTAAAAGGCGGCGCGGCGGGCGGCGGTTACTCGCAAGTGGTGCCGATGGAAGACATCAACCTGCATTTTACCGGCGATTTTCACGCGATAGGCGTCGCGCATAACCTGCTGTCGGCGTTGATCGACAACCATATCAACCACGGCAACGATCTGGACATAGATCCGCGGCGCATCCAATGGAAACGCGTTGTCGATATGAACGACCGGGCCCTGCGCAACATCGTGGTAGGCATGGGCGGCCCGGCCAACGGCTACTTGCGTGAAGACGGTTACGACATCGTGGTCGCGTCCGAAGTCATGGCTATTTTATGCCTTGCGACCAGCCGCGCGGATCTTAAAGAGCGTCTGGGCCGTATCGTGATCGGTTATAAGTCAGACCGGGTCACGCCGGTTTACGCCCGCGACCTGAATGCCCAAGGCTCGATGGCAGCGCTGTTAAAAGACGCGATCAAACCCAACCTGGTGCAAACGCTGGAAAACAATATCGCGATTATTCACGGCGGGCCGTTTGCCAATATCGCCCACGGCTGCAACACTGTAAGCGCCACCAAAACCGCGCTAAAACTGGCCGATTATGTGGTCACCGAAGCGGGTTTCGGGGCCGACTTGGGCGCTGAAAAGTTTATCGACATCAAATGCCGCATGGCCGGACTCAAACCGTCTGCCGTGGTACTGGTGGCTACGGTAAGAGCGCTTAAATTCCATGGCGGCGTGGTTAAAGAAGAATTAAACCAGGAGAATCTGGCCGCGCTGGAACAAGGTTTTGAAAACCTTGAGCGTCACTTGCACAACATCACCCATCATTACGGCCTGCCTTGCGTCGTGTGCATCAACCACTTCACGTTCGATACCGATGCCGAAATCGCCTTGCTGAAGAAAAAATGCGAAGCCTTGGGCGCCCAATGCGTGGTTTCCAAGCATTGGGCGAACGGCGGCGCGGGCGCTGAGGAATTAGCCCACGCAGTCAGCGACATCGTCGACAACCGTGAACCCACGTTTAACTATGTCTACGACGAAAACCTGAGTCTCTGGGAAAAAATCGAAGCCATCGCTACCAAGCTATACGGGGCCGGCAGCGTCACCGCAAATCCTAAAGTCAAAGCGCAACTGGCCGCATGGAATGCGGATTACGGCAAGTTCCCGATTTGCATGGCGAAAACCCAAATGTCGTTTACAACCAACCCGAACGCCAAGGGCGCGCCTTCCGGGCATGTCGTTGAAATCAGCGATGTCCGGCTGGCAAACGGCGCGGGCTTTATCGTCGCGATTGCCGGCGACATGATGACCATGCCCGGCTTGCCAAAGGTTCCTGCGGCGGAAAGAATCGACATTGATGATAACGGTAAAATTACCGGATTGTTTTAGCCTCAAGCCGGGGTTCAATCTATTGAACCCCGGCCTTATCTTCCTCCAGAATAGCATTATCGATATTAACAACCGCGACGACATCGCCATCCTGCCCTATGTCAAAAGGGCATATTTTGCATTCGCTCATCAGTATTTCAGCTTAAAAACCGATTCGACTTCGCGGCTAATAAACTCTTTCCATTCCGCTACATTCACGGATTTCCCGCAGTAACCGAATCAACACTCACAAGTTAAACCTTATTCTCCTGTATAATGTTTAGCCAATCTTTTAAGAACTTACCGCGTTTATGTATAGATATGAAGGCCGCGTTATCCACGAAAGCCACGATGATGACGGCATTTTAGAAGTTGTCGAGAGTGACGGCGTAAGGTCGCTGCACTTCGGCTCGTTTCCCCGGCAGAGCAGTATGCTGCTGGCCGAGCCGGATAAGCTGTACCTGAATTATGTGCGGGCCATGACCAGTTGGCTATTATTCAAGCCCACGCTGGATGACGAGGCCTTGATTATCGGCTTGGGCGGCGGCTCATTAACCAAGCATTTACTGCATCATTTCCCGGACTGCCGCTTGAAAGTCGTGGAATACAGGGAAAGCGTGGTCAAAATCGCACGCAGTCATTTCGGCCTGCCGCTCGACCCGCGCCTGAAAGTTATTATCGATGACGGCGCAAAATATGTGCGTCAACGAACCGAGAGCCAAAGCGAGCAATACAGCCTGATGTTTATCGATGCATTCGACCATGAAGGCATGGCGCCGTCGATCAGTAACCATGCGTTTTTCGATGCCTGCAAAATGCTGTTAAAAAAAGACGGCATGCTGGTCATCAATCTTTGGGGCGGTGCAGGCAACCCCCTATTCAAACAGGTTGCCCTGTGGCTGGGACGGACTTTTGACTGGAGAATCCTGTTTCTTCCCGTTCCGGACCGCGGCAATATTATCGGCCTGGCCTTTAATGAAGAAGCCCCGCTCCATTCCATGAAAGACTTGAGAACCAGAGCCATCATCCTTGAACAGATTTACCAAATTGAATTTATCTCTTATTTAAAAGAGATTGCCAAACACAATGCCAGCGTCCTCAGCAACTCGATACAAAAATAATGTCTAGCGCCTTACAAACCGAACCCAACCTTTTTAGTTACCGCTTATACTGGGCGCAGCGCTTTGGCGTTGCCCCTGTTTTGCCGATGAGCAAAGCGGAAATGGACGAACTGGGCTGGGACGCCTGCGACGTGATTCTGGTAACCGGCGATGCCTATATCGATCACCCGAGCTTCGGCATGGCGCTGATTGGACGACTGCTTGAAGCGCAGGGATTCAGGGTCGGCATCATCTCCCAGCCCGACTGGACCTGCGCCAAAGACTTCATGAAGCTTGGCCGCCCGAACCTGTTTTTCGGCGTGACCGGCGGCAATATGGACTCCATGGTCAATCGTTATACTTCGGACAAGAAAATCCGCTCCAACGATGCCTACACGCCGAACGGCGCGGCGGGCAAACGCCCCGATCGCGCCGTCAACGTCTACTCGCACCGCTGCCGCGAAGCTTACAAGGATGTGCCTATCATCATCGGCGGCATCGAAGCCAGCTTACGGCGCATCGCGCATTATGATTACTGGTCGGACAAGGTCAGGAAATCCGTGCTGCTTGATTCCAAAGCCGACCTGCTGGTTTACGGCAACGCCGAGCGCCAAGTCGTCGAAATCGCCCATCGCCTGGCTAACGGCGAAGCCATATCGGAGCTGAAAGGCATACGCGGCACGGTGCATTTCGTCAAACAAATACCGGAGGGCTGGGCGGTTAAAGATTCCACCGATGTGGATAAGCCGGGCGCGACGATGATGCCTATCGACCCGTACCAGGAACAGCCTGCGTGCGATAAAAAACCGGAACAGAGCGATACAGACGAAAAAGTCATTCAGTTTGATAAATTACAGATCAGAAACCAGCGCTCACAAACCGTCATCCGCCTGCCCGCTTATGAAACAGTAAAAGACGACCCGATACTGTACGCCCACGCCTCGCGCGTCATGCATGGCGAAACCAACCCCGGCAACGCGCGCGCATTAATTCAGCTGCACGGTACGCGGCAGGTATGGATTAACCCGCCCCCTGTTCCGCTGACCACCAAGGAAATGGACGGCGTGTTCGACCTGCCCTATTCCCGCGTACCGCACAAAGAATACGGCAACGCCAACGTGCCCGCCTTTGAAATGATCCAGCATTCGGTCAACATCATGCGCGGCTGCTTCGGCGGCTGCACCTTCTGCTCGATCACCGAGCATGAAGGCCGCATCATCCAAAGCCGCTCCGAAGATTCGATCATCAAGGAAATCGAAGCCATCCGCGACACTTCGCCCGCTTTTACCGGCCACATTTCCGACCTGGGGGGACCTACCGCCAACATGTACAGGCTGGCCTGCAAAGACGCGGAAATCGAAGCCGCTTGCCGTAAGCCGTCCTGCGTTTACCCCGGTATTTGCCCTAACCTGAACACCGATCATACTCCCCTGATTAAGCTCTACCGCAGAGCCCGCGCCTTGCCCGGTATCAAGAAAATCTTTATCGCCTCCGGTTTGCGTTACGATCTGGCCGTGGAGTCGCCGGAATACGTCAAGGAACTGGTTACCCACCATGTCGGCGGCTACCTTAAAATCGCCCCGGAACATACCGAGCAAGGAGTGTTATCCAAAATGATGAAGCCGGGCATGGGCACTTATGACCGGTTCAAGGAAATGTTCGACAAGTACTCCAAGGAAGCCGGTAAAGAGCAATATTTGATCCCGTACTTTATCGCAGCCCATCCCGGCACGACCGATAACGACATGCTTAATCTAGCATTATGGCTAAAGCGCAACGGTTTCAGGGCCGACCAGGTGCAGGCATTCTTGCCTTCGCCGATGTCCATCGCCACCGCCATGTATCACTCCGGCAAAGACACTTTGCGTAAAGTCAGTCGCTTTGCCGAAGACATTGCCATACCCAAGAGCTTCAAGCAGCGCCGCCTGCACAAAGCCTTCCTGCGTTACCACGACCCCAAGAACTGGCCGTTGCTCCGAGAAGCCTTAAAAGACATGGGTCGCAGCGATTTAATCGGCAACGGCAAGCAGCATTTGATCCCCACCTTTCAGCCCAAAGGCACGGTTGAAACGCCGGAAAAAATCCAGCGCTTTAAAACCAAATACACCGGACTGGACAATCCCCGTTCCGGAAAAAGCAAACCGTATTCTGCAAACAAAAATAAAACGAAAAGAAAGCCAAAATAATCCACAAAAGCACTAGCCAAAGAAGATTTGTTGTGTATAATACGCGCTTCTTTGCTGGTGTAGCTCAGTCGGTAGAGCAGCTGATTTGTAATCAGCCGGTCGCGGGTTCGATTCCCATCGCCAGCTCCAAGAATATCAAGGCCTTAGGTGCAAACCTAAGGCCTTTTTTATGTCAAAATGTTAAATACAGTAAACTTTGTGTCCGTTGCTGTGTCCGTTATGATTTTGGGTGCATTTACCACAAATAGATTAAGCAATTTAAAATAACACTTACGCTTTTTGTTATTGCTCCTAAATTGCCATTTCTCATGCTAGGATAAAAAATACTCGATTCTTCCGATTGTTCCGATTTATCCAGAAAATTCTGATTCCTCTCGCCTCGTTTTCACTCTATGCCTAATGCCTGCCACGTCAATGTCGGTTTCGGTTTCGGTTTCGGTAATCTTCAAACTTAAAACTCTACCCCTCCCGAATAATAGCCTCATCTTCATAATCAAAGCACCCGAAGAAACCTAGCCCTGAAGTCACCCGTAACATTCTTGCTCTTCATCCGCTCATAACGTTATCCTTTTTCACAGCAAATAACCATCTGAATATCGGCCTGAAAATTGGGATCCACTATACAGACGATACCATCACCACTTTCCAGCGCTCCGAATTGCTCTTAAAGGTGGTATCTTTTTCAAACCGCCGACCATTAACTATTCGGCCTGCGTGCTTTTTAATCCACCAGCCAAGCCGCTTATTGTCAATGCCATCGCGACCTCCTGCAATTTCAGTAATTGCCTCAAGCAGATCGTCACTTTTGTAAGTATTGAGAAACACCCTGACTTCACGAATCATTCTGGCATCACTTTTAAAAACGCCATACCATGCATCCTGGAGCCACCCTAGTGTTACGCGATCAGGGTCGTTATCCATGACCTCAAACATGCGTGCACATGGATCCGCCATACCCAACCACAACAGAGGTTGCCGACAATAATCACCCCACATTTCATAGCCATTTAACGGCTTTATTTCGACCTTAGGTCCACCCGCATCAATCCATGCCTTGATTATGATCAGTGCAGCTGACACATAAAGCCCCCTATTTTGACGAATCTCCCGCAGTGGGTTATTAATAAACTCCCTGGATTCTGGTTGCTCAATTTGTGGATCCAGCTCCACTGTCAAAACGCGGCGAGAAATATCAGCGACTACGGAGACGTTGTTGCCGGCGAAAAGTACTAATGCGCGAGTGGATGGACGAGCTATTTTTGACACGCCGAGGATTCTGCCTTCAATGCTCGATGCTGTCAGCATTGATAACAGGGTTTTAATAGGCAGCAAATCACTTTTCATTTCATCGAATTTTATTACAGCCACTCCCTCCATTAAAGTCGCCATAATTTGCTTGGACATTTCGGTATCATCATTGCTAAATGTTGCTGCCGAGACATCGCCGGGAGTGGCAAAGGCACTAAAAATATCCAGCAAATAACTTTTGCCACCCCCTGGACTATGTGTAGTAACAAGGGTTCCTGGTGCTGCTGGCAAGGAGGGACGAATAGCGGCGTTTAGAATAGTTGCCAGTGTCGCTGCTTCGTCGTGCGCTGACTTGAACGCGACCTCAGTCAACAGTCCCTTCAATAGTAGCAATGCCTTCCCAGCATCATCTCGGGATGGGTTAGCCGGAATACTGAAATCATGCTCATCATATATTCCGTATATGGATGATTGCGGATCATATCCGGGACGTACGGATAACGACCCATCGTCTCGGAATGCTGGCTGCCTGGCTAACGCCAGCAGTGCCGGGATATGTCTAAATTCAATTGAATCGTGTAGAGTATTCGCGTAATTCTTAGGACAATCGACCTCGTACCATTCATTCGAACGCTTATCGAATTTCATCCAGACGGCAATCGATGTAAGTAGCCGCTGAACAGTAGCGTTGTTCAATGGTTTAATTGCTGTGCTTTGGTTTGGATTGGTTATCACTCGCACAATCACGCCTCCTTGCTGAAAATATTGTCCGGTTTCAGCTACCAGCTGTTCAGCCTTGTCAACAATCTCGTGCAGCCCCCCGCCGACACAACGAATTATTGGCTTATGTTTGGCGTCACGTCGCTGTATATTGAGTAACGTCAATAAATCGCTTATGTTTTTTTTACAGCATGCACACTTAAATCCACCTAATAGCCTACCATCACGGGGCTCATAGAAGATGGCATGATTGTTATCGCTTATTGAGGGTTGATGTTCGTGAGCCCACGGACAGACCATTTCATGCTGACTGTTTCCCAAGGATTTAACGTATAAATCGCGGCTACGCAACGCAGCCAATACCGGGTTTTCAGAAGCTTGGGGTAAAAAAACATCATCATGATCTTCAACTTCAAATTTTTCTCCCAGTTTTCCGGCTTTTTGCTTCTTTTTACCCTTTAAAAAATAGACACATCCGCCGTGGGCCATGCTATTAATAATTGGACTGCCGTCATTCCAATAAAACTTAGCAGTCAAACGGCCATATTCTGGGCCTTCAACAGGATCAGCAAGAGTTTGTTCATCATAATCATTTGGATTCGCCAATACCTGTTTAACGGTTACTGTTCCAGCACTGGTAAATTCAAGTGGAAACTCATCACAAAGATTCTGTCCATTACCACTGCAAATTTTATCAACCGTCTTCTTCGCCTCTTTTTCTGAAGCGCCTCGTTCAACCAATTTAGCAACTGTCTTCGCTTTCCAAGCATTTTTTAGTTGATCCGCCTTTTCTCTGATTTTTGCCTTTGCTGCTTCTACAAGAGCCTGAAATTGGGACTTTTCTTCCAAGGTCAATGAAGGCAACGTCGAGGTGTCCAGCAAACAGCCTTCAATCAATTTGCTCTCCGGTGCAGTGTAGGCCAATTCGCTCCCCTGAGTTACCGGCTTCCCAACAAAATCGAGACGCTCTGGACTGAACACAGCGCCGTCAATGACTGTTCTTATCAGAGCGTCGCCACGTTTACTCAATGCTATAAACCCATACCCCCGCAACCATAACTTCTCAACCAGCGTCTGTCCATAACGAGAAATATCAGCCGCATCTGCCACTGCTATATAAAGATGATACCCCTCGCTCGGCCGGGGGCGCCCCCCCTTTTTATGAACTCCCGCTGATACCGATCCGCGAATAAATATGGCAGCATTAGCTATGTCAGGATGAATATCAATCAGAATGGATAAAAGTTCATCGGACGTTAGAATCGGACCAAATGAACTTGGATCATGGTCGCCCATGAAGATTCCTGGCCCAGATTTGAAGCTAAAAAACTCGCGAGTCCGTGCTATATAACGGTCAGAGGGTCTCGTTTGTTTAGCTACAACAATATTTACCGAGTCTGGGTAATCACTTGAGTACTGCCCATAGCCCATGGCCGTTTTGCAGTCGGCAGCCATCACTCGGTCAGCATACTCACGAAATGTAGTTAGCTTGCGAGTAGCTGTACCGGTTATCATTTGTGCTGACGGTTTTTTTTCAATTTTTCCGTCCACGTACGCAAATGCCTTCGTGAGCGGCGAGCGAGATACAAACTCTGTGTACCCAACGATTATATTTGTTTGATCTTCGTGATTCGTGTTCATATATTTTCTCTATGATATGGAGAGAAATGTAGTCACGTCTGTTATTTTGCGGTAAAATTTGCTTAAATTAAGTGGTTTAGCGCATAAACAGCAGACGTAGCTACCCCCCGCCCAAAATTCAGACGCAACTTAAAACGCAGTCAATAGTCCGCGGCAGTTATAACCACCAACTACAGTGATTAAAAAAGGCTTTTGCGCAATATCAGTGATTGTTTAAATTACATTTAGGGTTTATCTGTGATTTATCGGGTTATACCGAAAAAATCATCCAACTGGGCGCGAGGCCAGCCTATCGTTTGCGTGCTAATTTGAATTGGGGCTGGAAAAGTTCCAGATTTACGCCATCGCCATACAGTTTGAGCGCTGACCCCGTAAATAGGGCGAAAATGACATGGGCGCACAAAACTTAATGTATCGGAATCAAATGTTGGTTTTTTTACTGGCATAACTTGACCTCTTAAAAGATAAAAAAGCGAGGCCTTGTGCTAGAAAGGGGCAATTCGAGCAATAAAACTTACGTATACAGAAAATAATTAAATATTTTCGTGCAATTTATGGTAATATATCATTGCTTTGTAGATAAAAGCCCGCTAGCTAAAGGCGGTTAAAAATATTTATTTAGGGTGTTGATTCGAGTCAACACCCTAATAAATTTAGTAGTTAAATTTTCCTCATAGTTTCTCCTCTTATTGTTGTTGAGCAGTTAAATATCAAACGCTAACATATAGCTTCATATATATAACTATTATAACATACACAATTGACCATTCTTTTTGTGTCTTTTAATTTATTGTGAAATCAGTGTAGATGGCGCCAAAGTTAGGACGTGATCAAGCAGCAGTAGTCATGGCGACCTCATAGTTCTTTTACCGTTATACTGAACACTCTATTAGCCATGCAGCATTGCGCTCTATATCAGGCCACATATCGAGCAGTAATTGCAACACCTCGGCCACATCCGTCACTACCCAATCTTCACCCATCCAGTCAAGGTCGGATCGTGAAACTTCATTCATCATGATAGCGTCATCAATGGAATAGGCAATTTCTTCTGCGCCAGTAACTCCATCGGCTATATGTTCTGCGACAAGTCCCGCAATGCCAAATAGCACTCGCCAATTTTCCGGCGCAGGCAAAATAATCAGTCCTAAAGCTAGATTCGTTTCTTCATCTATCAGCACTGTGCCAGGCTCTGCGAATATTTCAAACTTACCACGCCACGCACGTTCCCCCTCCTTTATGTTCTGTGAACTGTTTGACCATACTTCAGGCTTACCAACACCGCCGAAATGTGAGCACACAGCGGCATGACCGGCTTCGTGAAACGCGGCTTGTCTCTTCTCGCGTTCTGCTATCCTCTTAAGCTGGATTTTGGTTGGCTTCAAGATGCTCCTCCAGTCACTACACGTAAACCCAGTTGCACTGGTACAAACTCAATTCCGAGCGGCACTAATATCCACACTTTTATTTTATGCGTCATATTCGGAAGAAATCGAGCGGGTGACGAATATAGATTTGCTTACACACCTCTGCGACTTGTGCTGATGAGATATTTGACTTGTTCGCCCAATAATCACAAGATCCCATTGTGTTTGCATACCAAACCAAACATCAGGTGAAGTGCTAAGCCATACCGAAAGGCGCAAACCCACCCCTGACGTTACATCGGCCTTACCATTCAGCACTTTAGAAAACGTGACACGGGAAACTTGCAATTCTTTTGCCGCCTCTGTTACTGTCATGCCTTCCGATAGCCATTCCCGCAATACTTCGACAGGGTGCGCCGAATTGTGCATTCTTCTCATATCAATTTCTCCTAGTGGTAGTCCAAATAATCAACCAGCTCGGCATTTTCGCTTTCTAAGGAATCGTGGATTTAATCCTTTGACAGGACGAACGGTAAGTTTTTTATTTCGTTCGTAGTTAGCTTGTCGAACCAAAATGGAAGTGATTTGATAGCACACTTACCTAGAGATAAAGGTTGTAAGATTTTCAGTTCCCGATCAGCTCGGGTAAAGTGTTAGGGTTAAGCCAAAAAACAGACTCGTAACGGATTACATGCTCACGTTCCATTCGCTCGATGATGGATACGCAGGAAAACGCTGATTCAGCATCAAATTCTTCCAATTCGGTCACCCATCCAGCGAGGCTTTCAGTGGAGCCGGAATACATGTAATTAACCGTTTTCCAGTCCCACGCCCAGAAGCGATAAATCACGCGTAAAACCGCCTCGCTCGTGACACTTAGCGCCATAATATCCAGGGTGCAGCCATGCTCAGGGTTAGTTTTTCCCTCCTGTTGAAAACAAGCAACGGCGAGTGTTTTGGCTGTAGTTTTTTTTGTCATATTTTAGGCTCCGGTTTGAAAATTATCTAATTCTGATAATTTATTATAAAGCTGAATACAACCATTATTTGCTCACTCGCGCAAAATGCGTGATGGAGTTCACGCTTTTTTAGCAATTCGAATGATGACGGTTCTGTCGCAAAATTTATAAGGCCGAGAAATAATCCATTTTTGTAAGAATTGAATTACCGATGATCAGTTTTAGAAGCGCTCTACAGGCCAACAAACGGAAAGTTAGAAAATCCATATGAAATCACAATGTCATAGATATTTGTCTGCCGCAGGTAGCCGCACCATCTAATCAAGCCCAATAGAAACTATTATCCTCTGCATTTTTTGAAGAGGATACAACATGGCCTTATCAGGCCTATTGGGATAGGCGCCTAGTAGTTAATTTCAACATTATTTTACATGGTCAATTTTGAAGCCGTTTACTATCAAATATTGGGCTATGACTAATAAGTCAATCCTGTTTTCTATCTTTAACAGAACTCCTTCGCCTCTGCATGTACTCGCGCATATATTCACTGTTCTTGGCTTGCCAAGCCGACTTGCTCGCCTTCCTGCGCCGTTTCCTCTCGTCTTCACCCAGACCCGGACGTCCAGGACCGGGCAACTGTAGTCGGGCAACGCCGTTTTTCTTGTGTCCATATTTATACTTTTCGCCAGAGGCGATTACCGAAACGATGCCCCGTTTGTTTGCAAGCAGGGTCATCATTCGGTCATCCATTGTCGCGGAGGCAATAAGATAAGTAATAACAACCTGCTCGTTTTGCCCGATCCGGTGTACTCGATCTTCCGCTTGTTCGAGCGATGCGGGAGTCCTGTCTAGCTCGACGAAAAGAACGTTTCGTCCCGCATGCAGTGTGACGGCTGTTTGGGCGCACTTGATCGAACAGATGATCAGTTTCTTTTCCGGTTTAGTCTGAAATGCCTTGATGGCTGCCGCCCGGGCTCCATCGGTTTGCTCCCCAGCAATAGTCAGACAGCCCGGAAAATATTGCGCAAGCTTCTTTTGAACTTCCTTGTGGAAGGCAAATACCACAAGTTTTTCGTCTTTAACCGACAAGTGTTCATTTATACAGGTTACAGCCGCTTGCACCTTCCCGTCTCCAGTTAGTTGCCTCAACGCACCTAACTGCCTGAGTGCATCATACCTGGCATCTGAATCAAATTGTAAGTCTTCGCAGCCGTACAGTGCACCCAACTCGGCAGCGAGATCGATCCTATCGTCCTCCTCCGACGGTGTCTTCGGCTGCACCTTATTTTTCTTGTTTTGTGTCTTTAACCACTCTGCAAACTCAGTATTAGCTTGTTTGTATTCCTGACGATTGCTGATCTCCACCTCAATTTTGTCTATCGTTTTTGGCAGAATACTTAGTACCTGATGTTTTTCACGTCTAATGAATACGGTTTGCTGGAGACGAAGATTAAGTGTTGGCGCCGGTTGAAATTTGACCATTTAGAGCAAGTTGTACCGGAATCCGTCTGACCAGTGTCATTTAGTTTCAGAACCCTAATAAATGTTAAGCTTTTCAACCATTTTCCTGTTCAAAATTCAACCGGTACGAGTGGTCAATTACCAACCGGCGCCAACACTCTTCTACCAGAAGGTCGCGTTTGCCGGAATACAGTTCAAATTCAAGTCTGTCCGAGCAGCGCTTCAGTTATTGGAAGGCCATCGATAATTCATCCCTGGACAGCATACCCAAACTGCCGCTGCCGATAAAAATCGGCAAGTCAACGCGGGCATGAAGATAGAAATGGCTCATGGCAGCATCGTAGTCGAAATATGATCAGCAATATCGGAATCCTGATGATTATCGAACGGAACATAACTTGAAGACGGCAAATATTTACTGTCAAATTTTGCTTCGTAAGGGTCTTTGACTACGATATTTTTGACGGGCTTCCTCAAAAATCCCTTCCAGTTTTCACGGGTCAGCTCAACTGTTTTGTCAAAAGAGGATTGAGTACAGGCATCCATTTTCTGTTCAACATAAAACTTCCGAGCAATAAAGGATGCCACCTGGTCTTCGTCTACAGAATTTTTAAGGAACGGGTAATGGATCTCCAGTTCTGCCAGCCCATCCACCTTTAGTAGCTCATTTACCTTACCGAACAGACGATCGACGCGACCAACCCGTTGTTCGTTATCCCCGGGGGAGCCTGCAATGCCGTAGTGGTGAACTTTTTTGCACTGGAGATGCAGGTTGACGCCCTCTTGAAATACCGATGTCGCCACCAGCACATTGGGATAGAACGGACTATTGAATCCCAGTATCAAGCGTTGACGATTTTTGGATTGCCCACTGGCATACCACGCGGGATTTTGGAGAGAAGTGAGCACGCGCCAATCCTGCTCCCATCCACCGAGCTTATGGTCAATTATTTTTTCGCAGAGAATATCAAAAGTATCCAGTGCACTCTTGAAATAGCACAAGAGCAATGAATCAGGGATTTTCGGTGCCACAAACTCCATGAAACATGTATATTTTTCTTCGGCACCTACAACCTTTCTACCCCGATTACACTCGGTGAACCAAGCATAGAGTTCGACCATGACTGGACTGGCAAACAAGAAACCGGTCTTGATGTAATTGGCAAAGTTCTCGGCTACATCAGGTCTATTCATCGACCAGTCGTGCAACTTACTCTGCTGCGCCAATGAAAGATGCGGATAGGCCAAGGACCAAACCGTTCTGATCGGTGAGTCGTATAGCCTTGTCGTTTCTGAGCGATATGTGGATTCCATTTTCTGGGTAAAGAGTCCGTGCCTTTTCAGTCGTTCGGCTTTCGCCGCAGAGACATAATCAGCCCTTAGCTTTTCTCCCTGTCTCAACTGATAGAAATACTCATAACTACCCAGAAGATAATCCGACGAAGGCTCAAGAAACATGGCAAACGCACTTTCCGGCTTTCGAAACCTCAAGCTGACATTCGAGCAATCGGTTCGTCCATTTTTTCCTTTCTTGACAACAAAAAGATCGGCAATCATTGATCCAAGCTGGGTGTCCCCATCAACATTGGCATCTGGCAAGTCCTCACCTTCTATTTCATCGTCATCCTGTTGCACCAGACCCATTTGCCGATTGCGCAACAGCTCTTCAAAACCGTTTCTGGACCAGTTCTGTGCTTGCCATTTTTTTACGGCAGGATCATCAGCACTTAGCCCCCAAGCACCATAAACCCTGGTAGCCAGAATGCTGTCATACGCTTCATTGATGCGCTGGGTTAACTCACGCACCGAAGGAATTCGCCTGACAAAAATCAGATGCTTGTCTTCATACAGATCCCGTGGCACTGCAAAGAGTTTTTTTGGTACGCACTGTTCAACCAGTTGACCATACTTGGGATGGTCGGGCAATTTGCCGAAGCTTTCGAAATACTGCTCAGTCAGACGCCCCAACAACTGGGTATCTCGCGCTCTGGAGAAATCTTCTCTGGCATCATCGTCAGCATTACTCTCCTCCTCACTCGCCTGTTCTTTTGTCGCAACTGTACGCCCTACTGACTCGAAGCCCTCCAGAAATCCGTACAGAAGACTTTTGTTGTCCCGCGTAAAGCCCAGTTCAGTTACTAGCTTTTTCTGGTAGAGCGCAAAAAACATTTCAGACTCTGGACGCTCACTGAAATCGCACGGTTGTTCTTTTTCATGGCGATACTCGCGCTTGCTGTAATACCCTCCTTTGCCATGCATGCGCCTGAATCGTCTGAGGCCGTACTGTTGCATCAGCGTTAATGCCGAGTGGTCGCCATCTGCCTGCATTTCCAGGAAATAACCAAGGATGTTTCTTACATCGTTCAGATGCGTATGACTTGGTGTAGCCGTCATCAGCAAAACTTTTTCAGCCAAGGGAGCTGCCGGATCACCAAAAAAAGCCTGCGCAGCGTTTACCCGTTGCGAGTTACCGTCCCGGTTACGGAAATAATGCGCTTCATCGATAACAATCAGATCAAAGCCCTTGCCTCCAAGCGAGGACTTGATTCTCTCGTGGATCTTGCGAGCATTTGCCCTTGCTTTGGCATTGATATCGCCGCCCTTCTCCGACTGCGGTACCAAGCCGCTTAATGAATAAATGGTGGTGAGGTATAAATGCCCTGCATCTGCTTCCACTGCATCAGCCAGATCACCCAACCCCCAACAACTCTGGATAGACTGCACAGCTCCGCCATCGGCACTATTTTTTACGCAGTGATCCGTTTGCCTGTAATGGAACCGCACAAAGGCTTCGAACTCACGGCGCCAGTGCGCACAAATATCCCTGTTGGGCGCCATGACCAATATTTTTGCATCGGGCTTCATCTTCCACAGCAGTGCTGCCACACCCAGTGCCTGGAAAGTCTTGCCCATACCTACTTCATCGGCTAGTAAAGCCGTACCGTGCAAGGAAAGAAGATTCCACAGATAGGCAACACCTTCGGCTTGGCGAGAAGCCATTGATGAAGATATTGAGCCTTCGTAGTGCCAGCCAGGATTGTCTCGGTCAAAGTTAATCCAGTCAGCTACCTTTTCAGGCAGCAACGCACCCCAGTCATGTTCCGGCATAGCGGCACTCCTTCAGGATCATCTCCATATAGCCTGTCTGGATTGCCTCAGGCAAAATTGGCAATGAAACCTCCAGCTCATCCCAGCGCGCCTTACTCAGCGCAGAGCCCAGCTTTGTTTTTTTCTTGCTTGCTTTCAGGCAAAGCGTTCGCACTTCCTGCGCCAGAAACCAGTTGAATACACCAGACTCTGAGCCTGCTATTTTAATTTTGGTCTTGTTAACGAGCTCCAGCAGACAGCCTGGTCGACTAAAAATCCAGTTATCAAGCTCTGCGGCAGAATTTACCAATTCAATTTTCTGACCATATTGGTGTGAAGCTTGGAAAAGGCGAAAGAAGCTGATATTGGTGTCTGCTGTTGTCATAACTATCTGTGCATCATCCAGAAAATCATTGTCGAATGATTCGGCGTCTTGCTTGATGGTCGGGCAGAAAGGAATGGCATCACCGGGATCCGGCTCCCCGCCAAAGACAAAGGCATCCAGCAGGTCACTTAAGGATTCGTACGCCTGCGATCGACGAAATGCCAGCTCGGTTTCAGTAATCAGCAAGTGGCAAATGCTCTCTCCATTACGTAGCACTTGAAATCGGCGCTCTAACATCAATTCAGCGGGATCTTTGGCTACTCGCGAGCAAGGATCCAACTCTTTCTTTTTCGGTTTCCAGCAAAGGGTTACAGGCTCAGCAAGACAGGGAAGCTTGATTGCATAATTGTCGTCAACTTTCCCGGTAATCCATCGCCCTGAAAAACTGTATTGCTGTTCGCGCCAATCAAAACTGACCCATATATCGAAAGGCAATTCTTCAGGCACGTTAAGTGCTTCCTGTTCAAGCACTTCATCAGAGGCAAACTGACTGGCATCCAGTTTGATGGGCTTGCCGACAGCATCCCGCCATGAACTACGATCCGTTGTAATGAATCCCGCTTCTATGTTGCTGTCATTGCCCCACTCCCCACTCTCTTCGTTAGTGCAGTTAGAACCTCGACCGGTAAAGTTCCAGGAGCCAATCGCAAGCTTCGTTCCGAGCTTCCATACCTTGGCATGAGAAAGTTTTACATTGTCATGGCGAGACGAAGGATTATCGTAGAAGGTGATTTGCCCTGCATTAGCCATCGCCTGAAGTTCTGGCGTCCAGGGTGTGCGAAAGTATTTTCCTTCAATTCGATCAGGCACCAAATGGATTTCCAGATCATCCATTTCGCTCACTGTTTTTAGACGGCGGATAAATCCAGCCAGATCTTTTGACAGATAGGGCGACCACACCAGCAACTCCCTGGATTTTGTCGAATCAAATAACTGCTCAAGGAAAGAGTCATCCTGAAAGCTGTGTACGAAGGACCAAGTGTTATTGTCACTGGGCAGACCCCGACGTAGCGGTAATCTTTCAGAAATGTCGACGTTCTCGGCGATGGTATCAAAAAATAATTTTACAGACTGATATTGCTCTTTCGTCTTTATCTCTAAAAAACTGAATACCTCCTGGTTCCTGCCCCAGCCATCCAGTGTCAGATTTGCACTACCCGCACCAAGAATTTTTTTTCCATCGACATCTTCCAGATAGATAACTTTGGGATGAAAGAGACTGTCTTTTGTAAACCACTTCTCTATCTGCGACGGTGATACCCCATGAACGGGAATGGCCGTGCGCTTATTCTGGTCAGCTCCCATAAAACGCTTGTCACAAAACACACGGAAATCTATACCGCTCGCGGTCAGCGCCAACTGGAAGTGTTCATAATCCATCCGGTTTTTGGGCTGCTCCATCTCCAGAACAGCAGGCAACAAATAGGTTTCAATAAATTCAATGTTGATGTTGAAACTGGTGAACCAGACATATCGTAATTTGCCCAGTGACTTTAGTTGTTCCCGGAAAGCATTGAGGAGTTTCATGCCGCCCCTCCTTGGTAACCAAACACCAGCGACTTGAACTGGGGCAGGTAATAATTGTTCACCCAGTGAATGGTTTGCCATTCGTCCTTGTCTGGCGCATGGGAAGGCCGGACATGAATCTTGACCTGCCCTGTTGTTTCATCCAGGCTCAACCATGAAGACTGGCCACGCTCTTTCATTACCTCACCGTGGTACGCGGTCAGCATTCTGATCTGCTCCTCCACAGTCTCACACTCAACCAGTCGAAGAATTTTATTCAGGCGCGAACGAGCGGTGCCGGTGAGCACATTGATCAGGCCAGGATTATTCCACACCGGTTGTCCAGTGCGCGGCAAGCTGGTTTGATCCCTGCCAAAGCGCTTCCACTCCAACAACACTTCACTTATCGGCTGTGTTTTTTTAGTGGTCAGCAAGGTAAACAACAGGAAAACTTCTGCGAGAAACGGCTCTATCAATTCGATATGCCGCATTTTTATGGCTTCTTCCGGCAGCAAATCTTTACGCAGAGCCTTGGCAAGTAGTTGCTGTGGGCTGAGATCTTTCAATTTTGTCAGCGCGGCATTTTCATCGAGCACCTGGAGCAATGCCCCGGCAGCACCTTTGTCCAGATCTGTAACGGTCAGCCAGTAACCCCTAGCATAGCGCCCGACGGCACCCGGTGACGCGAGAGCACCAGCATAGGCTTTGTGCAGGGCTGGCGGAATCTCATTGAAGTGCGTCTGGGGTTTGGCGCTGTTCTGGCTCAACAGCGCCTTGAGATGGTCAAACACTGTGTCAGCCAGTTTGCGTAGTGCAGGTATATCTGCAACAAACTTTTCTGCACCTTCCCACAAAGCGGCAGAGTCGGGCAATTGGTAATGGTAATTGCCATCAAAGAAACCGATTTCCAGCAACGGCGTTTTATAACGGCCGCTGACACCCAGGCTGAGCTGGCGCACCAGAATCTGGCTTTCCTTTTCATGGGTGAAAACTAGGCGCGGGTTGGCGTTGGTTTCTGTCCAGTTACGGCGCGCTTTGGTGATGCCAAGCACCTCGCCGCTATCAATATCCTTTTGTCCGTCGTGTTTGAGAATAGAATAGACAAAAAGACTTTCCAGATGCAACAGGCAGGCATATTTGAAATGCAGTTGGTCTTTGCCGCCATAAACAGCTGTGAGCCGTTTGCTCAACACCACAGACTCATCCCTTATCAATCTTCTGATCAGGTAATGATTAAAGAGGTTGAGGGTGTAGTTGCGCACATCGTTGCTAATGGAGTTTACGCGGCTCTTGAATATCTGTTGACCAAATGCCGACCAGATAACCAGCATACCCAGCGGATCTATATAAGACTCGCCGGAAATACTGTCGTCATACTCGCTTAAATATTTATCGAGAAACATTTTTATTATTTTTCCTTGTCGATCCGCCTCACAGCAACCTCCCCCTACCCGTCAGCAGCTCTCTTTTAGAGTGTTGGCGCCGGTTGCGGTTGAAATTCGACCATTTGGAGCGGATTATGCCGGAACCTGGTAAAAAGCGTGTAAAACTAGCCAGTTTTACAATAAAAGAGCATCAAAGTTTTCCAGCTGTTAATAACCATCTTATTGTTTTTAATGCATACTCTATTTTTCTAGACTAAAAAAAACGGCGCTGAATAGTAGAAAAAATTGAAAGCCGTTTTGCACACTCGTGGCTGTCAGATTAAGCTTGAACCACTACATTTTAGGGGCGATGTTTTACATATAGTACCCATATCGTATTTGTGGCTTATCATGCTCCGTTAAATATTTCATAATCTGACCTACTCTACGAGCACAGCTGAGTGTTACCGGATATTTGCCATCAAACTGCGTATTATTCCAGTTCATCTTCGTCAATCCGAGAATCTCTTTTGCAATAAAGCTGGGAGACTCTTCCGATCTTACTATACGCAGCTCTAAGGGCTGAGGGACATAAAGGCCTGGATAGGTTTGGTAATACCAAACAGAGCCCCGTGAATAAAGCAGATGCCGGTTTTCATCAAGTTGCACGAAGGTGCCTCGAAACGGAGGATACTTCCCATCTCTAAATAGCCTTAGCTTTGAATCCATGACCGTAACAAAATCAACAATATTAATTCTCATAGCTTTTGCAGCCTGAGTAAGGCCGTCAATTTCTTCATCGGAAAAATTTGCTGATTTATGAATAACGACTCTTGCAGGAAAATTACTTAAGGCGATTCGATACTCGTTCAAAGCCGCTGTTAACAAGTCATACGCCTGCTGAGATGACAAACGTGGAACTCGATCATCTTTATTGATATCTACCGGCGTTCCTCTCAGAATCAATCCGTTACCAAGTTCATCAAATATCTGTGCTAGGCTGGTGTTTAATGATTGATAATCGCGGCTGCGATAGAACGCTATACCCACAGCACATGAACTCGGTTTTGATGCGTCTTGTGTAAGTTTCCAAGGAATTGTGGGGCCAGATTTATAATAAAGTGCAGTGCAAAAATTCCATGCCCTTGTGGCATCGTCCTGCTGACCGTTCTTGTCACCTTCTAATGAAACATCACGTATCAACTGCAATGGCTTGCCAAAATGCAAAGTTCTGGCTTTCAAAGCTCGCCTAAAGTTTAGCTCTTCTGGACGCTGCTCATCGTCAAGAGACTCATCTGATGATCGCTCTTCGACTGCTATTGATTTGTATAAATTTTCAGGTATTACGCATACGATAACGTCAACATGTCGATTCTGAGCTAAAAATTTAATGTTTTCATAATACAGTTCAATGGCTTTTTCTATACGCTCTTTTTGATTGATGATTTTCAACAGATCATCAATGTCACTTTTAAGAATCGATCTAGCTAAACCTGAATCAAAATTAAATTTTGCGGCATAGCCACTCTCTAAATTGAACCCATTAAATGCGGGCCTTAAGTTAGGTTGTTTTGCCGCTTCTGGCGCATCAATTCTTGATGAACACTTTTCCAGCCATTCAGATAACAATTCAATACACTTTGCCGTTCCAACACCGCCAATGTTTATTTCTGATCGTCTGTTATTGAGAGTTTTATCAAAAACTCCGTATTGTGATATTCCTCGCCGAGGACAAATGTGATCACCATTGGCAAATATCAGTCTTGGTTCAGTAAGATGCTCTAATTTCATGGCAAATCGAAAATGCTTTGTGTTGATGTCTCAAATTCATCAATATCATCAGACTTTAAAGACTCCCATTGATTTTCGTTTAACTTTGGTGAATTTGGGAAGCTAACCCCTCCTCCAAAAGATAAAGTAGGTTCAGATTTTTCGTTTAGTGAAAATATATCCTCACTATCTAGCGTTGAAAGCCAGGATGACAAAAAACGAAATTGATCAAACACTGATCTATTTCTTTCTAGTCGTTTTAAGCCACTTAACAACTTATCTGAGAAACCTGACCTACTATAATTGTCTCCGTAACTGAAAAACCAATCAGGGGTAATTGACAAGTACCATTTGCTATCTAAAATTAAAAAATCCGCAGAAAAGGCAAAATGTTTTGTAGATAGTACTTTTCTGGGCTCATTTATTTTATATTTTCGTTCAAAAACAGTTCGTGTCGAACGCTTTAGGCCTGTCCAATTTTCTTTTCGGGTATCATGATTGTCCTTCATGGGAAGAAAAATAAAAATCCATTCTAAATGTTGCCAAAGAACTCGATGCTTATAGAGTTTTTGTTGAAGTACAAAACGGAGCAATGATTTAAAAATTCTTTCATGATCAACATTAATCGAACAAAAATCCTTCGGATTCAGAGGCGTAACCGTTCCTTCATCGATTAATTTTTCATAGGGGTTATGTCTATTTTCTAAATCATGAAAAGTGATTAATTTACCACCATTAATCTCATAATCAGAAGGTACACTTATAGACATCTCGGTAAGAAATTTACGAATCTGTTTGCGTTGGTTCCTAGCTCTCCGGCCGTTACTTGTTTCAAGAGCTTCTGGAATTAAATCTGCCACATATAGTGTGGCAGGGAAATACAACTCAACCAAGTTTGCACTGATTTCTTCAAAAACACCGGTTGGCGGATCAAAATCCTCATCAGAAAGCCCTTCGTCACAGCCTCTGGTATAGGATCGTAAAATACTAACTGCCTTGGTGAGTATCTGAGGGCTGACATTCGCCGCTTTCGCGGCTAGATCGGTATAATCCATCACATCGCGAATAACATCGAATAAAAATGCCTCTTGAGTACTTTGATCAATGGCTGACTGCGAATAGCTGCCTTGTTTTTTTGTAAGGATAAATACGATCAACCGATCATATTTATCGTTGAATTTGTATCTCAAAAATGTTGTTATCGAGTCTTTAATTTTCCCCAAATTGGGAGTCGATGTTACCTGGATAGCAATGCGAGCTTGGTCATCCGCCAAATCAATGCCCGGAAAATTTTGTTTTTCTTCATTATTTAAATTGCGAAGTTGAGCTAAGCCAAATAATTCCCGAAACAATCCACAAACAAGATCTTCACAGACTTTGTTAATATCAAAATGCCCCATCGAAGATGAGGTTTCAATTTCTCGTGATAAAGAAGTCAGTTCTTCTCTAAATTCGTTTAACAATGATATGTGTTTCAATATCTTTCCAAATTAACTATCTGTTAAAAAATGGTTTTATTTTTTGCTATAAAAACACGCCAGCTAAAAAATCTTCAAGCCTGTATTTGTCGAGGTAAGCCATACAAAAGCTGGAATATGGCGCGAATTTATCACGCATTTTTCTTAGCGTTTTGATAGTTGTCTCATAAGCGTGGTCATGGGTAGCATCCCCCGTTTCGAGCTTTTTATAGAATTTATCTGCGTCCCGAACTAAACCATCCATCTTTTCACGTAACTCGATACGAGCTCTTACAAAATCGCTGTGATTAAGGTTGTAATACTCAATAGAAATATCTGCACGCTGAAAAAGCCTGGGTTTAGCATCACAGCCATAGCGAGCCATCGCTTCACCGTCATCTTTAAAGGTAATCAAAGCCACATCAACTGCTTTACATGGGTCAAGTAAAATTGGTTGTTCTTCATCACAGTCGCATGTCGGTGTCCATGCACGATTTTGTTCACTCCAGATAGGGAAATGATCTGCTTTACCGCCAGTTTTATCGGTTTCAACATCACGGCGGCGACGGTTGGCAACAATACAACTGTAACGGTAGTTTTCTAATTTAAATGCCAGCCACCAGTAACCAGGATGAGGGTTATCTTTGTCGTTGACTTCCGCCACACGTTTTTTGGGTCGGTAGTGATCAACATCGACATCGGTACCTTGTTGTGGTGATTCTGTATACCAACATTTAAAATTAAACAGCTTGGCCAGTTCTTGCTTAATGGCTTTCCAAACATCATCATTTTTATCGATCAATTCAGCCCGTTTTTTTGCGTCTGTCTCTGCGTGTAGCTGCGCTTCCAGGTTTTGGACTGTATCTGTCCAGCCATCGGGTAACGTTAATGAACTCGGATTATAATCAATATGCCTCATTATTCAGTTCCGAGCCGCTCTTTTTCTAATATTCGTTGCAAAATCTCTTGCGCCTTGGCTTTTCGTTTAGCACTCACATCTGGCAATGGCTCTTCTTCTGCAAACAATTCAGCGTCCAGTTTTTTACGAATTTGCAGATATTCTTGGTAATCCTTATCCCAATGAGCCGTGGTGAAGCCTAACGCTTCAATCTTGCTATCCAATGATTTAAGTTTTTGCCGTTGTTCAGCAGTCAACTGATCTAACTCGACTAGAGAACGCCGTTCGCGCAGCAAATCTTCAGTCGGATTATCCAACGTACTGCGCAAACCAAACATATCGCTGGTAAGAATGCCGCCGTAACCCATACCGCGTGGGCTTTCGGCAGGCGCTTGAGAGTGTACCTGGTTACTTTCGTCCTGCCACATGACCTGTATTTGCTTTTTATCCAATTCAGCAATAGCCAGTGGATGATGAGTCACCATCAACAGATGACTGGTTTCATGGTTGGGTACAAATTCGCGTAAAAACTTAAGGTACTTTACCGCCCAAGCTGGGTTCAGGTGGGTATCGGGTTCATCCAGTAAAAATAATGAATCACGGCCTCCCGTAAATTTAAGCAAGCCCAGTACCGTCAAAAGCTGTTGCTCTCCTTCACTGAGTTCCCGAAAAGTTAATGGCTCGTCACTGGAGGTGACTTTTACGCGGACGCTGACTTCAGAAATGATTTCGGATAACAACGTGCTTTCCAGCATTTTGAAGAAGACATCAGGGCTCAGACCTTGCGCGAATTCCCGCAAGCTATCGACATCGGGTAAAAAGAGATGAAAAAACTCATTACGAATATTGTTGCCGGTGAGTGAAGTATCCTCTTGCCGGGTCACTTTGACAGGAGCCAAAGCATAAGGGAACAGTTTGTCGAGAAAATCACGAACCACGCCTTTAGCGCCCCAAAATAATTCCTTAGGTTGCGTTGCCCAGTTAGGTTTGCGCATGACAAAGTGAACTGAATCCAATCCTTCAATGCCAAGCTGTTCCCGCAAAAATATTTTCTCCTTATCGTCTTGGCTGCTCAAAAAAAACGCCAATAATACAAATTGACTATGGAAAGGTTTAGCATAAAACAACGGACGAATATCACCTTTTAAATCAGCCTCGCTTTTTAGTAACTTACGGTAAAAATCGGTACGGTGTTTACGAAAATAATTTTCCAGGCGGTCACTGGGGCCGGAATAATAGGCAAACAAGTACTTTGGCAAATACTCTGCCACACCTTTTTTATCGCGTTCGACTTTAGTTATTGATACTGGTTGCGCTAATTCAAGATCATTATTAGAGGCTGACTTGGACACCTTGACATCATATTGCTTGGATAAAGTGCCACGGCTTGGATCGGCATTAACAGTAATCCAACGCGCTCTATCATTCATGCCCAATTTGTAACGGACTTCATAAGCAAACGGCGGTGTTTCACCCAGATCAAGATTGCGAAAAATGGCTACCAGTGCTTCCAAGACATTCGATTTACCTGAGCCATTACGCCCGACAATAACAGTCATAAGGCTGTCGTCATCAAAATCAATGCGCACATTTTCGAGATTCTTAAAACGGGAGCGGACTTCCAGGTAATCTATTTTCATGACTGCGTTACTCCACTATCGAGAAGAATTCCTGATCGCCTTGTCGATTGCGCGTAATGGTTTTTGCATTAAGCTGTTCGCGAATATCTAAGAAGAAGGCTTCCAGTTGTTCGGTGCCGGCATCGCTAGGATAACTGGATTGAACCAGCAAATCCTGTGATGATAAAGGCTGACCGGCTACTTTTAGGACCTCAATTATGGGTAATATGCCTCTGGGTTTCATGCTTTCACCTGATTTTTTTATGGTGGCTCGATTAGTTACTTTGTTATGTTCCAACAACTGACGTTCTTCTTTAATCCGTGCCAGCAGGGCTTCTGCGCTGTTCTCGCCGCTGATCAGATCGAGATTTTGCTCGCGCCATTCAGCGGTAAGTTCGCCGCGAAAGGCTTTGGCGAGGATGGCTTTGGTCAGGTGGTTGACCCGTGTTTGGGCATTTTTGACCCGTTGCTCGATTTGGTCGGCGTAGGTGAAGAGTTGTTCGACTCTGTTGACTATTTCAGTTTGTTCTTCGAGATGAGGAAGTAAGAACTTTAAAGCGGCCAACTCTTTGCTATTAATATTATTGACACCGCTCGTTGATCGCGCTTGTATTTCTATCACTTTCCTTATTTGCAAGCTCTGTAAGCAATAAAGCAAATACTTCGGCATAACCATCTGTTGATTCAATCTGATCCGAATGAGGTATCCGGCATAAAGACAATGAACATCCTTTTCGGTTATTAGCGCGGTTTTACCTACCAAATCTACGCTGCCATTCGAGCGAATCAGTAGTAAGTCGCCTACTACGAGAGAAAGATTTTTTAACTCCTTTTCATCAAAATCTGCAAATTTCAAATCAGTTAAATTCAAAAATCCATTATCAATATTAGGAATTCTAATAACAGGTATATTGCCTGTCTCGTAATCGCACTTCTTTGAAGTCCCGTATCGAATATCACTAGCTACTTCACCGATGGTTACGACACTACCTAAAGGCTTGGTTCCACGCCAATCTTCCGTCAACTTCCCACTTACCGCAGCGGCGAGGACGGATTGGCGGAGGCGTTTAAGAATTTTGGGGATGGTGTCGAGGCGGGTTTTGAGTGTGTCCACCTGGGCCAGCAGTTCGTCCAGTTTGGCGACGATTTGTTGTTGTTCGGCAAGAGAAGCAACAATCAAATTTAAATCCGCAAGTTTTTGTGCATTTACATTTTGAACTGCATTACCTGCTGACCGCTCAACCAATTGACTCCAGTAAAAATCTGATTCTAAAAAATATTTAAGATAACGTTCATTTATCAAACTAAGAGGTCTAAACCGTATTAAATATGATGCAAAAATGGAATTGTCTGGCGGATTTTGAAGTAATGAGCTGAAGCCAATTGATCCTGCACGAGAAATTACAATATCACGATCTTCAAGTTGGTATTTTGAAATATCCTTTGGAGGTTCCAAACAAAACGGTACTTTAGACCAATCAAGTGATCCCTTCGTTATATCTGTCGTTCGGAGAAACTTAACGTTTCCTGTATCGCTTGCCTTTGTGGTGTAACCATATTGAGGATGAGAGCAGACGCTACCGAGCTTTGTTAATTCCCAGTAATTGGGAAAATCAATTTTGCTCATTCATTTCCCCCGTCACGCAAGCCCAACAACTCAACCAATAAATCATTCTGCGCTTGGGCCTGATCGCCCGCACCCAAAGCCTGCATCAAGCCATTGAGCTCGCGCAGGGCTTCGGTCAGTTCGCTCATAGCCTCGGCAGCCAACACATCCGGCTCCGGCAAGCTGGCGGCATCGACGCTGTCCTGATCTTTCAGCCAAGCAATATCCAATGAATCGGCTTTTTGGATTTTTATCCAGTCACGCGAAAAACAATGCCAGCGCGATTCCATTTCTCTCTGCCCTTCACCATCGAAGGACTGGGGAATGTTTCCATCCGCTTCTTTGCGTTCCTTAGCATGGTAGCAGTCTTCAAACGGTAGCAGATGCTGGTCGCCGAACGGTGTGCGTTTGCCGAAGCTGGGCATGTTGGTGCGCAGGTCGTACACCCAAACCTGTTGGGTACAGTTTTCCTCCTGATCCGGGTTTTCCACTGTGCCTTTAGTGAAAAACAATACATTGGTTTTAACGCCTTGAGCATAGAAAATGCCGGTGGGCAGTCTGAGTATCGTATGCAGGTTGCATTTGTGCATTAAATCGCGGCGGATGTCGGTGCCGACTCCGGCCTCAAACAATACGTTATCAGGCAGCACCACGGCGGCACGGCCTCCGGGTTTCAGGCTGCGGTAGATATGTTGCAGAAACGCCAGTTGCTTATTGCCGGTTTTGTAAGTGAAATCGTCTCGGGTCGGGCCGCCGCCACCTTTGGCCGTGCCAAACGGCGGATTGGTCAGTATCACATCGGCTTTGGGCAATTGGGTACCGGGCAGACCAAGCGTATTGCCTAAACGCACCACACCTTCGTCGTCGCCTTCCATGCCGTGCAACAGGCAATTCATCAACGCCAATCGGCGCGTCCCCGGCACCAGTTCCATGCCGACAAAGGCTTTATTACGCTGAAAAGTCCGTTCTTTTTCAGGCAGACTATAGTAATCGTCGGTATTGCTTTTGATATAGGCATCGGCACCGATTAAAAAACCTGCGGTTCCGGCGGCAGGGTCTTGAATCACTTCCCCAGCTTGCGGCTTGATGCAACGGATAATGCTGTCGATCAACGGGCGCGGGGTAAAGTATTGCCCGGCACCGGATTTGGTTTCGCTGGCGTTTTTTTCCAACAAGCCTTCATACAAATCACCCAGGCCGTCGCGTTGTGCACTGAACCAGTCGATGGCGTCCAAGGCTTTTATCAGTTGTTCTAAATGACGCGGTTCCCTTAATCGGGTTTGAGCATCGGCATAAATCGCTAAAATCAGCGGGTCGGTGATGACGGTTTTTTCGATAGTTTTGGTTTCATCTTTAGGGTCTTTGGCTATTTCTTTTCCCGTTGAGAGGATGAAGAGAATGCGTTTGTATTCGTTCAACAGGTTTAAGCCGCTTTTGTCATTCACATCAGGCCAGCGGCAGCCTTCGGGCAGTTTGTGTTTGTCCAGTAATCCGGCTTCGGTATTTTCGTATTCCATTTTTATGAACAGCAGCAACACGAGTTCGGTGACGTAGTCGCTGTAATTAATGCCGTCGTCACGTAGTACGTCGCAGAGGTTCCAGAGTTTTTGAACAATGTCGTTGTTGGTCATAATCCGTTATAGATAAAGGTATGGGTTGATTAGGCTAACTTGAGTCGGCTCAAAATGGCGGGTGTTGCGGGTGGCTACGGTCAGGCTATGTTCAAGCGCAGTCGCTGCAATCATCAAGTCGGCACTGTTATGCCCCAGTTCCCCGCTTAACTGTCCCCAGCGGCGGGCAATGCTGACGGACAGCGGCAATATTCGCTGTTCGTATCGCTGTAAAATGGTGTCCAACCAGCGTTGCAAATCTTCAGCGAATTCTGGATTGTTGCGCCGTTGCTGGATGATACCGCGTTCCACTTCACCTATCGTAACGACGCTCAGATAAACGTCTAACGAGTTGATGCTATGCAGCCATTTTTCCAGATTCTGATCGCGTTGCTTGCGACGAATGGCTGACAGGATGTCGGTATCCAATAGATAGGGCATTATTCAAAATCCCTGAGCTGGACATCCATTCGTTCAAATTCACCGTCATCGGCAGGCATACTGAGCAGATGATCGATAAAGGAAGGTGATTGAGCGGCATCAAAGCGTTGGAATTTTTCAAACTCTTCAATGGATAGTACGACTGCCGAAGGCACCCCGCGACGGGTGATCACTTGGGCTTTACCTTGTTGTGCGGCGTCGACTACGGCACTGAATTTATTTTTAGCGTCTTGTAACGACCATTGCTTGGTTTGCATAAACACCTCTTGAGCTGGCTAGTTGATCTGGCTAGATTATAACAGGGTTTGGTTTAACCAGTAGCTTGCCAGATATTTTCCCTGAGCGTATTTAGTACTTTATCAAGATCGCCGCCGAGCATTGAATCTAACCGTTTAGCGCCGCCGTCCTGGGCAAAGGCACGATTGACAAAGTGCTGGTCGATAACGATTTCATGGGTCAGTTGTTTGGCAAGACGATCCAGCCATTTGCGTTGCACCGGCGTCCAATTGTGCAGGGTGTAGATTTTTTGCATCGCACTGGCAACGCGCTGTTCAAAAGGCAACAAGGCTTCACCCAATGCGGCTTGGCGTATGTAGCCGACAATACTGGCGGCGACTTCCTGATGAGTTTGGCTGCGCCATGCGCTTTGCAGTCTGGCTTCGCTGTAGCCGTGCTGATCCAATAATAAGCGCACTTCACGCAGTTGTTCGCGGGTAAGATCTTTGGGCTTGTTGACGATCACGCCCAGCGCCACTGATTGGTTAAGCTGGTAGCGGATAAAGTGGTTAAAGCTGTCCAAATAATCGGCAGGCTTTTCGTTGACGCCATAGGTTTGGGTGCGGCTTTTAAATTCATCAGCACCTTCGTAAATTAACGGTAGACGGTCTGAGCCCAGCAAGTCATTAACTTCCCCTAACTGTTTGAGCAAACCGCTGTGGCTTAGCACAAAATCAGCGGCTTGTTTGGGACCAAGACTGTGCAGGTGCTTATGCAATTTACTGGGCTCTACGCCCCAAAGCGTTTCCAGCTCATCCAGCTTTTGTTTAAGCTGCGGCTTTTTCTCCGCAGTTTTGACCGCTTTACGCAATATCCGCATGACCTTTTGACTGATCGCATCAAGCACATCATGGGCGTGACAGGTTTCTGCCGTACTACCCGGAGCCGTAAAGCTGTTAGGATCGGTCAATTCTTGTACCAATTGGTCCAGAGTGATATTGGGATCTTTGACTAATGGCTTCATCGCACTGACATCTTGCAGTGCTGCGTAAATATCGACGGGGTCAAAAATTTTGAACACGGTTTTACCGATCTCATCGCAGCGGCGGGTAGCGCGGCCCAACATTTGCTCAAAAAGGATACGGGAACGGACTCGGCGTAAAAATACCAGATTGCAGATTTCCGGTACGTCGATACCGGTGGTCAGAAGATCAACCGTAATGGCAATAGAGGGGTATTTTTCGTTTTTGTATTGGCGGATAAGTTGCTGCACTTTATCGCTCTGTCCGGTGATTTTACGCACCGCCGCCTCGTTGTAGCTGTCTTCGTAAAGTGCTTTAAACGCTTCATCCAGCAGGCGCTTGACCATGTCGGCGTGTAAGTCGGTTGCGCAGAAGATCATGGTCTTTTCACTGCCGAACGGATCGAGTTCTTGCGCCAACTGGGTGCAAATGACTTGATTAAAGCTTTCGGTAATGACACGGCGGTTAAAGGCTTCGACTTCAAAGCTGAGCTCGTCATCCAGATCAGCCAGCTCTACTTGACCGGTTCTGGTGTTGATTACGCTAACCTGGATGCCTTTATCAAAATGGATGCCGTTTTGACTGAGCAGAGTTTCATAGCGTATCGGCGGCTCATGATCGATCAACCAGTCGTCAGCCACGGCTTCACGGTAGCTGTAAGTAAAAACCGGTTTACCGAAAACTTCAGTGGTATGTTTGGCGGGTGTTGCGGTAAGGCCGATTTTAACCGCATCAAAATAATCTAGCACGCGGCGGTAACTGGACAGATATTGCGCGACATCCCGAATCGCCAATTCGCCCTCAGTCATTTCTTGGTCCAATGTGTAACCGCGATGCGCTTCGTCGATGATGATGCAATCGTAAGCATCGATATTGGGTGGGGTATCGGATTGAAAAATCCGTTTGACCATTGCCTGTACGGTAGCAACCTGAATGCGGGTTTCTGCTTCAGCAGCCATATCACCGAGCAAGGCGATGTTGTAGATTTTAGACAGCGTCTGGTTTTGCTCTAGCGGCGCATCGTTAAAAAAGTCGATGGCTTGTTCGCCCAACGCAGTGCGATCCACTAAAAACAGAATGCGTTTAAAGTGCTCTGCTTTTAAAAACCGATACATTAAACCGATGATGGTGCGAGTTTTACCGGTACCGGTCGCCATCGCCAGTAGGCAGTTGGATTGATTGTTTGCCAGGGCCAACTCTACCGCCTGAATCGCGTTTTGCTGGTAATCGCGTAACTTCAGATACGCAAAACCTTCGCTTTTAAGCAACTGCTGTGCTGTTTGTCGGCTGCGCTTAAGAATATCTAGCAACCCTTCAGGGCTGTGAAAATCATGCAGTGGACGAGCCAAGTTGGCAATCTCCCGCACATCCCGAAACCAGGTGCCGGATTGTTCGGCCAGTTGCTTGACATAGGGCCTAGCATTGCAAGAGTAGACGAAGGGGATCTGATAATGGCTTTCTTGGTTGTCGGACCAAGCAACCGCTCGTCCTTCAAGTTGCCATGCTGGTTGCATAGTGGAACTCGATTTAAAACCGCGAGAATAACGCTCGGCTTGTGGAATTTTACCAGCGACATTGGTGTTTTCCCGCTTTGCTTCCACTACCGCAATCGGCGTTAATCCGGCAAACAAGACATAATCGGCGGCTTGCTTGCCTTGCGTAGGCCATTCGGCTATGGCTTTGTTTTTACCTTTTTCCGGGCGTGCGCCTTTTTGATAAGTCAGTTGTTCAGTATCGGCTTCCCACCCCGCGGAAATAAGCTGCTGATCGATCAGGATACGAGTCAACTCTTCATTAAGAGACAGTTGAGCATTGGCATTTTGGATGCTTGCGCTGATTTGCTGTGGAACCTGTTGCCGACTTTCCAGCTCTTTCTGCATCGATTTGATACGGACTTCAAAAGCTTCACGTTCGCTATTGAGTTGGTTTTCATGCGCCAAGGCTAGTTGCTTCAAGTCGCTAGCTTCTGCATCCATGTGCTCAGCCAGCACCATATATTCTTGTTTTTCTCGAGCAACCAACGCTATCAGTTGTTGATTGCTTTCGACCTGTTCATTGGCATCCAGCAGTTTCGCTTTGAGTTGTTCAATCTGCGAGCTTAATTCCCGCAGTTGTTGACTGGGGTCAGTAGGCGTTATAAAGGAGCCCGGCTTAAATGCGGTGCCTTGTTTGCCAAATGCTTGATGAAACCAAATGGCTAATACCCTTGCCAAACGCAAACCATCCATGGCCTCTTTATGCTGGGTTCTGAATTGATGCGTCGCTTTGTTGCCTTCGATACGCAGGGTGTGGAATAGGTCACGAATGTTAGGATCAAGGCTAATTTCACGATTCAATTTATACAACAAATCTATTTGTGAGGTTTTTTCGTCAAATTCAACACCGCAGCGAGCTGCTATATCTTGCGCTAGAGCTTCACCCAACTGGCGCAGTTTGATTAAGGTCGTGTTAGGGTCAGCGGAAAATTGCTGTTCGGCGGCAACAGCCAACTGGAAGAATACGGGATCATGTTCTTTTAAAAAGTCGAAATTGCTCTTGTCGTCCATAAATCCTTCACGGCTTAATAACAGCTCCGTTGTTAACAAATGAGCTTATTTTTAATCTGGTATAAACGGGTTAGAGCCCGTAATTTATAATTGGTGCTTGGTGTAATTTAAGCCTAACTACAATCATCAGGCCTCTCAATATTAGTGCAATTATTCCATTACGTCATTTTATTGATTGGTAATAACGTTAATGGTTTAAAAGTGAATCATCAAGATGTCGGCATGAGTGGTCGATGATACAAGAATGATGTCGCTGTATTCAGGGTGTTTGACGCATTTAGCCGCAATCATTCCTGCGTGGACAACCCGCTCAATTTCGTCGTAAATTTCTTCGGAAATTTTTGCGTATTGCTGCACAGTGAGGGGTATTACCTTTGCCTCTTTCATTTATACGGCATCCTTGCGACTAATGCCGACCAAACATTTAGTTGCTATAACCACCTTGGATTTTTGAAACTGATTGACCACCTTTTCGCTAAGGATATAAGCGGCCTCACTGAGCGACCTTAAATACAGTATAAGATTTTTCAGGCGCAAATTTTCGCCATTGACTTTCAGCTGGATGACCAAGCCATATTGCGCGGCAGTTTCTATAGCACGTTAGCGAACAGGTTCAAAAATGCATTTAGACATGAAATTTCCCTTTGTGTATTGATTGTAAATAACATCAATACAGGAAAGCGTGCCAATCATCACTATCCATTGTAAAACAAACTATCTTAAGGTTTTTTGGTGAAATAAAACGATCCGCCTAGACAATAAACAATAAAAATTGTTCTTTATGTAAGAATTATTATGTCCAGGCGTCACTTAGAAATTCAAGGGGGTGTGATGGTATATGTCTGATCTGCCCATAACCCCTTTCTAAACCCGCAGAGTGTGCTAAGTTTTACTGGATGTCTAATTTTTCCATCCAGTTTGATAAGGTCTGATAGTTGGGCAAACCCAAAAGCACTGCCGCTTCTTTCTTGCTTCCAGCCGTTTTTTTAAGTGCTTGGGTGATATATTTTCTTTTTATGTCGTCCAAAACTTGCTGTACATCAACGCCATCACCTATATCAGGCAGTTCCTTGGTTGTTTTGAGCTGAGGCCGCTCAATCATGGCTTCTTGGATGTCTGTGTCGGTTATTTGCCCGGTGTCCGCCCATATCGAAGCTCTTAGCAACACGCCATGCAGCTCCCTTATGTTACCCGGCCATGGGTAATTCAATATAATATTTTTTGCTTTGATAGAAATTTTTTTATTGATATATCCGGGTTGATTGGATGCTTCCTGGTTAATTTTAGCCATCAGGTAATCGGCCAGCAGAGCAATATCGCCAGCTCTCTCCCTTAACGGCAGCAAGGTGATGATACCTACCGCGACACGATAAAAAAGGTCTTCACGAAAGCGGCCCGTAACGATTTCAGCAGCAAGGTTGCGATTAGTCGCGGCAATGACGCGGACATCCACTTCCATTGAGCCGTTATCACCCACTTTACTCATCTCTCCCGATTGCAGTACCCGAAGCAAACGAACCTGAGCATCTTCCGGCAACTCGCCAAACTCATCAAGGAACAGGGTACCACCATCAGCCGCTTCAAAATAGCCGATCTTGTGACTGCTTGCACCGGTGAACGCGCCCCTTACATGACCGAACAGCTCTGAATCGATCAGATCCTTGGGGATTGCACCGCAATTAACGGTGATAAATGGCTTGCCCTTTCGCAGACTGGTGTTATGTATCGCCTTGGCAAAAAGTTCCTTTCCGGTTCCTGACTCACCCATGATTAACGCAGGCACATCGCGCACTGCAATTTTCTCGGCTTTTTGTATGGTTCTTTTCAATTCGGGGTTCTGGGTAATGATGTCCGAAAAGGCCGCGGATAAAGGTGCTTCTGAATAGGACAGCTCGGTTAGTTTTTTGTCCGCGTTTTTGACTAACTGGGGAATATATTCAGCGGAAATATCAAAAGGAATAGTGACAAACTCGCCGCCGTTTTCTTTGGTGGATTGCACAAACCGAGTGTTGTACTTGGTTTTCCCCAGCAGTATCGACACTGCCGTCATCGACGGGGTACCTGGCGACAGATGAATGCTGATGTCCAACCGGGGGTCTCTGACGGTCAGTTTCTCAAGATAACCGTCCATGACTCTGTGTATGTCGCCAAAGTCGATCGGAGAGCGTAGCGAGCATTTGATGGGAATTGCTTTGATAGTAACGAATCCAGAAAGCCAACTTACATAAGCATTTGCTTTGGATTGTTCCTGCTCATGTAGTAAATGCAGCTCATCAAAAGTTAGCGTTTTTAATGCACCAAGAATCGGGCCATCACCGATAATTTCATCGGCTCTTGAGGAAATTTGCCCAGCAGCTTTGAGGTCGGTAATTCCGAGCCACGAAATTAATATTTTTTTGCCCATTGTTCCAAGATCATCGTTTCTATTGATCAAGGGTATACACAAAAACAAGGCATATCAACAACGAGGTAAGATTTTTTATTTAGATAAATTTAGTTACCTTAAATCTAACCGGAATCATATCGATTAAAACCGGCTAATTAGAGCGGGCAATTATTAGCATCTCAGGAAATATGGATTCAGTTCGAAGAATGATCATTTTTTTATTAAAATTAATTCATCAAAAATGTGCATCTAAATAACAATTTTTCATTAGGATCAACCTTCATAAAAATTTGCTCTTCCTATGTTACTGCGTTTAAATACACAATCGCAGTAACAGCTTCGAAAATCGCAAATTAGTTGCAAATTAGTTGCAAATTAGTTGCGTATTATTCGCAAATTAGTAGACTTTCATTCGGCTTTTATGCGCCGTATTTACCTGCAACGATCATCTGTTATAGAGTAAGAAATACGTAATTACCGGATCATGATGCTAAAGTGACACAGATCAATCCTTCATCAACAGCACGGTTAAGATCGATCATTACAATTACAAGGTGGCAAACAACGCTGGCGAGGTGTTGTCCGCCCTACCTACACATTCCCTGATTTTTTCAGAAGAATAAACTTGATTTTTATGGCAGCCCCTTTTAATAAGCAGGTCTTCAAAGCATCTACGTGGGGAAATGACATATAGTCTTTAATATGGGTAGCCTTGGCGCATCAATCTGCAGCATCTTCAATACTACAAGATTTGCGGTCGCAGCATTTGCGCGCGAAGGTGTGCTTCTACGAGGCTTTTAGCAAGGTTACCCTCAATCACCAGATCCGCCTGGAGCTGTTCAACACAGGAACTCGTAACCACCCACGGAGACCATGGCTCCTTAGAAGAACTGACACGATCAGCCAAGACCTGAGTTGCCCACAACGGAGCGTCCAGCGCGATGATGACGTCGATCCATGGGCTCATTTGTTGAAGAACGGCTCGTAACCAATCGGCGGAGGTGTTCGATTCGTTCTGCTCCGGGCATATAACTGGTTGAAGCTGATAGCGACAACCGACCATCTCGAATGGCTGAATGTCGCCACCTAGCACGATCAGGACAGGATCACCGCCATGCTGCTGCCACTCCGCCATAACTATAGCCAGAGCCGCTCGCACAGGGGACGCCACGTCTTCACCGACCACCATCACAGCCTTATCGCAATCGAAAACAGTTGTGCCTTATCCTCCAAAATCAGCACAGGCCCCAGTGAGCTATGGCGTCGACTCTCGATTCCTTCAAGTCCACGCCGACGTCCATCAAGAAATCGCTTGCGATACAACACCCAGCCATCGCCTGACTCGATGTCAAAGCCTTTGATGCACCCTTCATCTTTTGTGGACAAGATATAGCGACCCGGCAAGCAATGATGTTTTTCAACCAGCGATTTCAAATTTTCACCACCCAAGCCTCCTCCTTCTATGAATAGATCACCGTGAGCAAGGCCTTCTTCGAAGAACCTTGTCTCAGAGTCCCAGGCCTCGTTGCTAATTTTGCGATTAACTAAAGCGCTCAAATGCATCCCATGGCCTACGCTGTGTCCGGTTTTATCCGCACGTCGTCGCTGTTCGGTAGCCATTATTCGAAGCACATGGTAGTCTCCGTCGGCGCGATACGCGACCGATGTCAACTCGGGATCGCAAAGCAACTCACTAAGTTTCTTGTAAAAGGCTGTTGTGTGCGTGGGGCTGTTCGGTGAGTACTCACGGCCTTTCTCGATAGCGGCTTGACGTTCCAGATACCCATACGGGTGCTCGCCTGAGCGAATGCAAGTTACTACATGACGGGACAAACCATCGTTCCTGTCCAATCGACACTGAGCAGCACTGACCATTGTCAAAAGTTGCTGCGAAAAGGCGCGCATGGGTGGCGTATCCCGGTAGCTCAGCCAGGCTTCATCCTCGGGTGCCGTGTCATAAAAGCCCCAGAAAAACAGCTTATCAAACGCAGTAAATGGAATCCGACCTTCGGGCCATGGGTGGTCATTTCCATAAGATGACAGGGCTTTTTCGCGGGCGAATTTGACCCGATCCGCCACGCCTGATGGCACAGCATCGATGGTGACCTCAACATAATCCCAGACATCGCCAGGCCGCTCGATCAAAATTAACTCATACACGCGATAAACGCTGTCGGCATGACCAATCAGCTCTACCAGCCTACTGGCTTCGAGATGAACACGAAAAAGCTGTTCACTATGCCAGTAGCCGACTTCACCAAGATCGATGGTGTGTTCTGTCGGGTTAAAAATCATGAGGACGTACTCAGAATTTGAAAATTATTTATCAAATAGCTTTACTCATACTGATACATAATCGCCACAACTCAATCAGATATTGCACATCAGGCTCTGCCCTATGTCGTGTTCCAACCATTCTTCTGGCCTCTAACTTCAAATTTTCGTAAAGCTGCCAGCGCTTTTTTTCATCCAATTCAATTCTGGCTAGAATCGGCAGCATAACGGCATCCGAATGAATAACCCTAAATTGTGCATAGCCCAATGCTGATCCTTCTGAATAAAGAACATCAACCCAGTTCTCATCAAATGCCCCGCCATCCGCATAAATAATTTCGCCCGGTTTGATTGACTGACTCATGAGATTACACATCTGTTTTGGCTGTATACCTTCTTCCCTGCACTGTTTGCGGCTTATACCGTGCAATTGCTGAGCGTTGTAATCCCAGTCGTTCCATTCTTCGATTGCATACGGATTGATTAGATGGCTCTCGATAATACCCTGATGATCCGACCAAGCAATCTCAATCGGGTAACTGTCCATGCTAAGCGAACTGGCTTCAATATCTAGAAACCTAGGCATTATCATTGTCTTGAACTTGATTACATTTTATCTCATCGTGAAGCGCTTTTGCCGACTGATAACCAACAATCGACGCCAACTCATCTTCCAGACATTCAGGACATTTCGTTCCGCCCTTGGCTTGATGACTCTTGCAACAGTTACAGGTGGAAAAAGTTGTCGGGTAAACAGGATAGTTTTGGATCAGTTGAGTAGCCAGTTCGATTGCCTTAACCGCCTGTTTGTTTACAGGCATATTATTTTCCCGGCATCAAAAGCCTTGGAAATAGGTAAAGTCGGATACCCACGCGGATTGCTCACTATGCGCACACCTGACATTTGATAATCGACCGGGTGATGAATATGCCCGTGACACCAAAGATTTATTTTGTCGGCCCTGTTTGCGATAAATTTTTCCAAATCTGACGCGTAAGCATAGTTATTAGCGATTATTGAACGCAGGGATGGAGCGTGATGGGTAACAACAACTGTCTTTCCTGCATGAGGCTTATTAAGCTGCTGATCCAACCAGTCAATGGCTTCTTGATGCAGCAAGTAAGCAACCGTCGGTGAGAAATTTTCAGGGTCAACGCCGAAAGCATTGTCGGAATCCATTAGTCGCAATGCCTTTTCCCTGTTATGTTCATTCCACCATCTCTTAGATTTTATATAATGATAGTCACACATAGTGCGCTCGGCTTCTGCAAGGGCTTCAGGTGAATAATTATCAAAATTGGTCCATAATGTCGTACCCAGAAATCGAGTTCCATTGATAATCACAGAATCGTTATCAAGCAAATGAATACCCAGCTCTTTTGCTTTCGGGATCATGTCGTCAATGACGGACAAATCAGATTCGTAATATTCATGATTGCCGCAAACGTAAATGATCTCTTTGTCTGCAAAGCGATTCCTGGCCCAAATCAAGCCGTTAATCCCTTCCCCGATATCACCCGCCAACACGACCACGTCAGCTTCTTCAGGGTAACTGAATTTTAGGCAGTCATAGTCTAAATAGGGGTCAACAATAGCCTCAGGGTTTTCTGAGTGTATATCACTGATCAAAAATATTTTCATGTGTTAGCTCTCTCATAGTATTCGTTGGTTACGTCTTTCTCGCTTCGAGCATGGTTGAGTCCTTTCCAGTGCTCCCAAACATAGTCTGCGTCATCGTTTTCGCCTGGAGGACCCTGCAAGGCATAAACTCGCCCTGAGCTTGTTGTGATCAGCATTTTTTCCTGATCGATCGACTGTATAGCCGAAGATGCACGGCCTGAACTATTCTGGGGAATGTGACCGATAAGGTGACGCGTTGGTTGTTCACTTTTACCCCAAACAATTTCTTTAATTGACCATGCCATTATGGTTACAGGAAAATTATTTCTGGGTTCTGCGATGCCATAAATCATTTTCTTACCTCCTGTTATCTTTTCATTAATTGTTCGCCGGCAAGATTTGTAACACCGCCAATGGCAACACCGATTACCTCAATTCCGCCGGATAGCTTATTTCCATCACATCGCTGCTTCATCTGCCCAGAGTATCAGCCAAACATGACTAATTTCCCCTGCTTTCCCACGCTCAGCGACGATGCACTGAATACAGTGAGCCGTATGGACTTTTTTGTAATAGCAGATTGAAACGGATTACTAAGCAACAATCCAATATCTTGCTGAAAAGCCGCACAACCGCCAATAAATTCAATTTGAATAAAGTATACACAGTATTTCAAAATATTGAACTATAATTTACACAATTTGAATTTGTTTAAATATTTTTATGCTTATTTTATTCCAATTGAAACAAATTATTGGTTTTACTAGTTCATTTTTTTAAACAGTTTGAAAAAATTTAGAGGGTACCCGCAGCAGACCTAAAGGGGGGCTATTGGTATTTATCAGGGCTAAAAACGTAATTAAAGTGGGGATGTATCAATGAGAACAAATGACACGACTAGAACAAATAAAACGACAATAAGATATAAAGTCAGAGCTATACAGCTTATTAATCGTGCGGGAAAGGCAATTGGTAATTCCCAGCCAACAATGTGTGAGATTGTCATTTGGCTAATTAATATTCAGCCATCCCTATCCCGAGCAACATGGCGGCAATATAAAGCAGCATTGATCTGCTATCTCGAAAACCTTGCGTTTGAAAATACCGCCTGTTCAGCTGATGCAGAAGACGCCATAAATCTGTTGCATAGTACTGATCCCAAACACTGTAAACGGCACGGCCTTCACACGTCAGGCAAGAAACAAAAAAAGATCTCTAAAGCTGAACAGGAAAAACTTATTGCTTACTATGTTAACAACCCCATCATTCGACATGGCATCACAACGTTAGCTTGGCTACTATCTGGCATTTTTACCGGACTTCGCCCTCTCGAATGGCAGTCCGCACAGCTTATTATAAATAGCACTGGCGGTAGCGAGCTTCATGTCAAAAATGCAAAGAATACGAATAAACGCAGCCATGGTGAGGATCGTATTATCCATCTATCCAACATTACAGACTCAGAGTTAGAAATAATTCGCCTGCAACTGATAAACGTTACCGCTGCTTTGGGTAAAAGTGATGTTCAGAACCTTGAAAACACCGGACTTGAAGATCTTTACCGAAATTGCCGCGATTGCTTATATAAAGCGAACCGCAAATTATGGCCCCGTAAAACAAAATTCATCAGTCTATATTCCGCTAGACATCAATTTGCTGCGGACGCCAAAAAAAGTGGGTTAAGCAAGGAAGCTATCGCGGCCCTAATGGGGCACGCTAGTGTGGAAACCGCAGGAACACATTACGGTCGCCGTGTATCCGGGCGTGGAGGATTTAGGGTTAAGGCAGATCAATCTGATATTGATCGCGTTGAACAGCTTTACGCAGATCGGTTAGATGCCAAATTTTGCAATGATAGTCCTCGTACGTAACAACTATGGCGTTATGTTACATTCGCGATTCCCCAGTTATTTTTCCACGCTGTTTTACAGCGTGGACGGTATGATTTTCTGTTGCAAGTCCTGCACTGCCTTCTCCAAATCGTTTAAACGTTTTTTTTCAGCAATAAGCTGTAAAGCTTCTTGTTGCTGATCTGTGTTCAGCACATTAAACAGCTCGATCAGCCTCGCGCGATCCGAGCCCAACATTTCTGTTGTTTGCCCCGCTCCGTTAAAAAGCATGCTTCCTTGGCCGGCTAACAGCCAATTTAACGAAATCCCGTTTTCCACGGAAAATATTACACAAATCGAATAAGGTACAGAGTTGCGCTTCCGCCAATTTCCGAGCGTAGCCCTATTAATGAAAAGCGCCCTAGATAGGGCACTATCAGACTTTACACCTGCTGCCTGCTGCAAACGATCCAGCACGGAATCCGCCGATAAATTATTCATATTGAAGATTATTAGCTTGCAATTTATGGGATATGTGATTAATATTTTATTCAAATTGAATTCATATGTTACCAAATTGATTCAAAATAAAACAAAAAATTAATATCTCACCACTCATCAACTGGAGATAACCATGTATACCCATGAAAAAAATATCGCACTGCGACAGTACCTCAGAAGAAAAGCCGGTTCCGCAACAGGGCTATCTAGCAATGCATGCGAATTAGATCAAGTTGGTGAGGTGATTGAGATTTTTAACACCCACAAAATGAATGCAATGCTCAAAGAGCACGGCAATAAAAGCAACCTGCATCGCAATCACCAACGCTACCTAGCGTATCTTGGCGATACTGCTGGCTTTTTGCCGCTGGCAACCGTGCCCTGCTCAATTGCGGAAAAACTTGACGAGCTGGAGGTTGATTTTCCTAATTTTACCGGCCCTATTGATTATTATAGGGAACAGATAGCTTTATCCCAACTCACAGCAGAAGGTACTTTTTTTGCGAACCCCTTACTGATCAGTGGTGCACCAGGCGTAGGTAAGACTGCTTGGTGCCGTGCATTGGCGGATATTATCCAAACACATTTTGAGTGGATTGCCATGTCTGGCATGACTGCTGGCTTTGTTTTAGGCGGCATGTCCAGCAACTGGGCCGATGGCAAGCCTGGCAAGATAGTCGAAGCGTTAGCGCGTGGACATAAAGCCAATCCGCTGATCTTAGTTGATGAAATTGACAAGGTGGGTGGCGATCATCGCTATGATCCTCTCGGGGCACTATATCAATTACTGGAGAGAGAGACAGCGATAAACTTTGTAGATGAAGGTCTGGAAATGCCTGTTAACTGCGCGCATATTAATTGGGTCGCCACAGCTAATGACTTACAGCGGATCCCTGAAGCCATCCTGTCGCGCTTTGCAGTTGCTGAAGTTCAGCACCCAGACCGTACGCAGCTCGGAAATGTCCTTCAATCCATTTACCGGAAAATGCGGAAGGAACAAATCTGGGGAGCTCAATTCACAGAACAGTTGCCAGATAATGTAATCGATAAAGTGATTAACAGCGGATTGGCGCCTCGACTCATTCAGCGGGAATTGATCAGTGCTTGCGGCCGCGTGGCACTGACAAAGCCGCGGACAAACGGGGATAGCAGCTGCTATGAGCTTAGCCCGGATGATTTTCAGCCTCGTTCAACAGGCGAGCGAGAAATCAGGATGGGATTTATCCCATAACCGTTGAGATTACTAATGTGGGATATTGTAAGCCCTACTCACGAACGGTTGTTCAACATGAGACAGTGATAAGTTAACGAGTATTTAAACAGTTAATAACTCAGAAAAAGAGTGCGAAAATGGTTTACCAAACCTGTCCATCAAATGCCGTTTTATAACACTAATCTCTCAAAAGGCCACACAAAAACAGCTGAACCGCTACCTTGTAAGGGTTGCCGACATTGAAAAATAACAGGGGAAACCATTCCCAGTGGAAAAAATTGGAAACTGATTTACATTTTTGGTCTAATTACTGAATAATGGCACCTGATTACCCATAATCTTCAGCCATCTTGAGCAGCCGCATGGGCATAGGTGGAGTCCTGGCCGCAACGTAACATAGGCGGGGTAGCATATCCTCAAGGACAAATCGCCGATTAAAGCGATAACAAAACTCTGCCAAGTAGCGTGGGAGGTGCTTGTGATTGATGGAGTGATGTGCCCCGTTAATCGACCTTTTGACATTACCTATCATCGTGTTGACCCAAGTGAAGGGCTCCAGCGAGACACATTCAAGGCCTCCGCCAGTTACGATGCTGGTATGCTGGCACCCTGCCTTGGTAACAGCGGCAAAGCAGGCCAGCCCATCCGAGACCACGAGACTGTTGGCGCTAAGATGGCGCTTAGCCCAACGAGCGATTTCTTTGGAGCGGAACCCGTTAACCACATTCATGTTCATGGCAATGGGATGTCCTTTTTCATTGACTGACACAGCCGCCACGAAGGATGTCTTGTTGGGGGAGCCCCGTCCACGCTTGCCTCCATGGTGTTCGCCGCCCCAGTACACGTCATCCAGCTGGATGATGCCTGATAGAGGCTTGCTATCATCACGCTCCTTCATGACCTGCATCAGCTTCTGCTTGATGCTCCAGGCGGTGTTGTATGAGACGCCCAATTGGCGACGCAAGGAAAGGGCTGAAATGCCCGTTTTTGCCTGTGTGATCAAGTGGATCGCGAGAAACCAAGTTGTTAACGGGAGTTTCGTCGCAGAAAAAATGGTGCCGCTAATGAGGGAATGTTGATGATGACAGCGGTTGCACTGATAAACTGCCCTTGTGTTCAGGGTGCAGTAGCTTTGACCTCCACATTCAGGACAAACATAACCTTGAGGCCAGCGCCACTGAAACAAGGCTTTTCGGTTCTGTTCTTCAGTGCCATAATTCTTCATGAATTCACAAAGACTATAGCCTTTTTGGAATTGTACTTTGTTTTTCATGACGTTACCCTCATTCATATGTTGGTACTATCAGTATAGTCATTTTTGTAAAATTGGCTGCTCTTTATGGGTTATCAAGTTGCTGTTTAATTTCCCGTATGCTAGTTTATAAATGGATTAGCTTTCAGCTCAAAGAGGCATTGTGATAACAGCGTTGCATTTAAAAAGAAATCGTCCTTACCTGCACACGTTGGTGTTTGTGCTGCTGGTGAGCTGGATTTCTTTGACCATTTCGGCAACCTGCACCATGCCTATGCCCTCGGTATTGACGGCAATGCCCGATCACATGCCGGGATGTTCGGAATCCGGCGCACCTAAGCATGCGTCAAAGACTATGCAGGATTGCACGTTCAAGCCCTGTCTTGACTCGCAAACTAATCCGCTCACCGACTTTAATCGTCTGACTAAACCGGACCTGCCGGTTTTTATTCTTAGCGTCATTGGGACGTTTTTTTGCTTATTTCTAAGCTATCCACCCACGAAAGTTCCTCTTCGTAAAGCTGACCCGCCGCTCGGTCGACGGATCCTGCTCATCTATCGGTTCTGCACCCTGCTGAATTAGCCACCCCTCGAAATCGAACCGTGCCACACCATTAAAAGAGGTATGGCCTACTGTAGTTCCGCGCCTGCGGAGCTTGTGTTCCTATTTGAGAGGAAAACTCCATGTTTTTCGTTATTTGTCCGTCACCGCTGTGCCGTGCTTATCTGGCACGGGCGATGGTGACTGTTGGACTGGCGCTGTTTTCGCCCGGCCTGGTTATTCATATTTCAAGTGACACAATCCGTGTAACTTGGGCTGAGGCGCGAGCCGAAATACAGCTCACTAACAGGGATAAATCCATCCTGACACTCAACCAGGCGATTGAACTGGCCATCACCGGTAACCCCGGTCTGGCGGAAATCAGAGCGCGAGCCGAGGCGATGGCTGCCGTGCCTTCCCAGGAAGGTACTTTACCTGATCCAGCGCTCAAATTCGGTGCCCTTTACCTACCGACCAACAGTTTCAATCCGCACCAGGACGATTTCACCATGATGGAAGTTGGCATAAGCCAGGAGATTCCTTTTCCCGGTAAGCTGGCATTACGGGAAAAAATCGCCGAGCAGGAAGCGCTGGCCGCCGCTGATTCGGTTGATGAAGCGCGTTTGCGGCTGGTGCGCGAGGTAAAACAGAGCTGGTGGCGGCTGTTTTATTATGACCGCGCTTTAAACCTGCTGGACGAAGCCGGACACTTCTTCCAGCAGCTCATCGACATCGCCCAGGCTAAATATAAGGTGGGCAAAGGGTCGCAACAGGATGTGCTGCTGGCCCAGCTCGAACTATCCAAACTCAAGGACGAAAAGCTGAATCTGGTCATTATGCGTCACAGTCAAAACGCCCGGATCAATGCCTTGCTGGATCGCGCGGCGGAAACGTCTGTGCAAATACCGGCGGAGGCTGAGTTCAAGTTGCCGGTCATTGTCGAGTCTGCCTTGCAGGACAAGGCCTTACACATCCGCCCTTTATTTGCGCAACACCGCAAGATGCTGGATGCGGGGCTAGCCAAGGTCGATTTGGCGCAAAAGGGTTTCTACCCTGACTTCACTGTGGGCGCTTATTATGATGCTCGTCAGAACACGCCGTCAGGGCAGTCGCGCAGCGATTTTGCCAGTGTCCAATTAAGTATCAATGTGCCGATTTATGCTAACCGCAAGCAAGCCAAGGCGGTTGATCAGCGCCAGAGTGAACTCTTGCAGGAGCAATATGCCCTGCACGACGATCACCGCAAAATTCAGGCTGAGATCGCTGCCAAAGCCGTCGAGTATCAACAGACAAAAGAAAAGTTGTTGCTGCTCGAACATGAAATCATCCCGCAAGCTCAGCAGACCGTTAATTCTCTATTGGCTGGTTATCAAGTGAGCCAAGCGAACTTTACCGATCTGCTGCGCACGCAACTGAGCTTTTTCCAATATCAGACACAGTATTGGCAAGCATTGACTAATACTCAGCAAATTTTAGCTGAATTATCCGCTGAAGTGGGCGAGGAGTTGAACCATGACTAAATATGTTTTGGCAATTTTGATTTTGATACTGGGCTTAAGTCTGGGATTTTGGAGAGGCCGTCAGGAAGTACAAAACAAACCGAATCCTACCGCAGTCAGCGAACGGAAACTGTTGTATTACCGTCATCCGATGAACCCTAAAGTGACCTCTCCGACACCAGCCGAGGACGACATGGGCATGGATTACCTACCGGTTTACGCGGAAGACCAGAGTCAGCCGGAAGCGCAGCCGCAACAGGGAAAAATTCTCTATTACCGTCATCCGATGGGTGCGGCGGATACCTCGCTGGTGCCAAAAAAGGATGAAATGGGCATGGACTACCTTCCTGTCTATGAAAGCGAACTGGCGAACGTGGGGCAAATTCAGATCAGCCCTGAAAAAATCCAAAAACTGGGCGTTAAAACAGAAACCATAGCAAAACGCACACTGACTCGCAGCATTAGTGCGCTGGGTAGCATTCAGATCGACGAACGGCGCGTTCACGCCGTAACCACCAAGTTTGAAGGCTGGATTTCGCGTTTGTATGTCAACGCAACCGGACAGACCGTCAAGCGCGGTCAGGCGCTGCTTGAGATATACAGTCCGGAGTTGATGACCGCTCAGCAGGAATACCTGATCGCCCGGCAAGGCCTGCAAACGCTGCAGCAAGGTAGCGCCCAGGCGCGCGGCACAGCGGAGCGTCTAACCGATAACGCCTTGCAGCGTTTACATTATTGGGACATTGCCCCGGCACAGTTGCAGCGTTTACAAATCCAGGAAAAACCTTTGGATACCCTGCCCTTGCTGTCACCGGTCAATGGCGTGGTGCTGGAGAAGCCAGCGCAAGAGGGGATGCGTTTCATGCCCGGCGAGCTGTTATTTCGTATCGCTGATTTAAATACGGTGTGGCTGTTAGCGGAGGTGTTTGAGCAGGATATAGGCGAAGTGCGTCTGAGCCAGGTCGTGCAGGTGCATATCAATGCCTATCCGGATAGACTGTTCAGCGGCAAGGTCGAATTTATCTATCCTACGCTGGCAACGGAAACCCGCACCGTCAAAGTGCGTGTCGAGTTGCCCAATGGTGAAGGCTTGCTGAAGCCCGGACTGTATGGCAGCGTGACGCTGGCAGCGCTGGAGGATAGGGACGAACGATTGGCGGTTCCCGATTCGGCAGTCATTGACAGCGGTCCCAGGCAAGTCGTTTTAGTGCAAAGAGGCGAAGGACGGTTCGAGCCGCATGTCGTGCAGCTTGGACGTCAGGCTAACGGATACTGGGAAGTATTGGGGGGGCTGGATGCGGGTGATGAAGTAGTGACTCGTGCTAATTTCCTGATTGATGCCGAAAGCAACCTGAAGTCTGCCTTGGATGGGTTTGACAGTCATGGTGCTGACGCCGGTCCGGCTACCCCCGAAGCAACACCGCAACCTCAACGCGGAGGCCAGTAGCCATGTTAAATCATGTTATTGCCTGGTCGTTGCGCAACGTGTTTCTGGTGCTACTGACAACTCTGAGCATCATCATCGGCGGGGTTTATGCGTTGTCACTTATGCCGCTGGACGCGCTGCCCGATCTGTCCGACGCGCAGGTGATCGTTTACACCGAATATCCCGGCCAAGCGCCGCAGGTCGTCGAGGACCAGGTCACTTACCCGTTGACCACCGCGATGCTGAGCGTGCCGCGCTCCAAAGTCGTGCGCGGTTTTTCCTTCTTCGGCGCCTCTTTCGTGTATGTCATTTTTGAGGACGGCACCGATATTTACTGGGCGCGTTCACGGGTTTTGGAATACCTGACCACGCTTACCGGAAGCCTGCCGCCCAGCGTAAAGCCAAAATTAGGGCCGGATGCCACCGGGGTCGGCTGGGTTTACCAGTACGCATTGCTGGCAAAAGATTATTCGTTGGCTGAATTGCGCACTCTTCAAGACTGGTTCGTGCGTTACCAATTGACCAAAGCCAAAGGAGTGGCTGAAGTCGCCAGTATCGGCGGTTTTGTGCAGCAGTATCAGATCACCGTCGATCCGCACAAGCTGCAAGCTTACGGCATCTCCTTACACACCCTAAGCGATACCATCCGCAACAGCAACCGCGATGTCGGCGGCCGGGTTATCGAGCTTGCCGAAACCGAGTACATGGTGCGCGGACGCGGTTATCTGCGCGGCCAGGCCGATTTGGAACGGCTGGTGCTGAAAGCCGAAAACGGTATCCCGGTGTTGGTGCGCGATGTGGCGCGCGTGGAACTGGTTCCCGATGAGCGGCGCGGCATCACCGAATTGAACGGCGAAGGCGAGGCGGTTTCCGGCATTGCGCTGGCGCGTTACGGCCAGAATGCACTGGAAGTGATCAGTAATGTAAAAGAAAGATTGCGCGAAATCACCGCCGGTTTGCCAACCGGCGTCAGCGTACAAACGGTTTACGACCGCTCCGAGCTGATCCATCGCGCGATTGATAATTTGCGCCATACCTTGCTCGAAGAAAGCGCGGTGGTCGCCGCGGTCTGCGTTCTATTCCTGCTGCACATACGCAGCGCGCTGGTGGCGATTTTGATGCTGCCGGTCGGCTTGGCTGTAGCGTTTATCGTCATGCAGGCGCTGGGCATGAATTCCAACATCATGAGCCTGGGGGGTATCGCCATCGCTATCGGTGCGATGGTGGATGCCGCCATCGTCATGATCGAAAACGCCCACAAGCACCTGGAACGCGATGCGGGCCGCCTGCCGCGCGCCGAAATTTTGCTCAATGCCTGCAAGGAAGTCGGCCCGCCGCTGTTTTTCAGCCTGGCTGTTATCACGGTTTCGTTCCTGCCGGTGTTTGCGCTGGAAGCGCAGGAAGGCCGCCTGTTCCACCCCTTGGCTTTCACCAAGACGTTCGCAATGGCGGGCGCGGCGCTGCTGTCGGTGACGCTGGTTCCGGTATTGATGTCGCTGTTTGTGCGCGGGAAAATCCTGCCCGAGCAACGCAATCCGATCAACCGGGTCTTGATCCGGATTTATCGCCCGGTCATCGCCGGGGTCATGCGCTACAAAAAGCTGACGCTCGCTTTCGCGCTGTTGATGCTGGCAGCAAGCTGGTATCCGGTCTCGCGCTTGGGCGGTGAATTCATGCCGACGCTGAATGAAGGCACGTTGTTATTCATGCCGCTAACCTTGCCGGGGTTGCCACCGACCAAAGCCGCCGAATTGCTGCAAACCCAGGATCGCATCATCAAACGTTTTCCCGAGGTCGAGTCGGTGTTCGGTAAAGCCGGACGCGCGCTGACCGCCACCGACCCGGCACCGCTGGAAATGTCCGAAACCCTGGTCAACCTGAAGCCAGAATCCGCTTGGCGACCCGGCATGACGGTCGATAAACTGATTGCCGAAATGGATCAGGCGCTGCAAATCCCCGGCGTCAGCAACTCCTGGACGATGCCGATCAAAAACCGCATCGATATGCTGGCGACCGGCATCCGCACGCCTATCGGCATCAAGTTGTTCGGCAAGGATTTGGCGGAAATGGAACGCCTGGCGCAGCAGATCGAACAGGCCGTCAAAACCGTCCCCGGCACCACCAGCGCCTATGCCGAACGCCTCACTGGCGGCTTTTATCTGAACATCACTCCGGACTACGAAGCTCTGGCACGCTATGGACTGTTGATCGGCGATGTGCAGGGCATTATCGCCACCGCCATCGGCGGCGAGACCGTGACCACGATGCTGGAAGGACGCGAACGTTTCGCCGTCATCGTCCGTTACCCGCGCGAACTGCGCGACAACCCGCAAGCCATCGCCAAGCATGTGCTGGTTCCGGTATCCGGCGGGGCGATGATTCCGTTGGGGCAGTTGGCACAGCTAAGTCTGGACAAAGGCCCTCCGGGAATACGCACCGAAAACGCCTTGCTGTCCGCTTATATCTATGTCGACATGCGCGGGCGCGACATCGACGGTTATGTGCGGGACGCCAAGCAGGCGGTGCAGCAGGCGGTCAAGTTCCCGGCGGGTTACTACATCGCCTGGAGCGGTCAGTTCGAGTACATGGAACGGGCCAAACAGCGATTGCAACTGGTGGTGCCGCTGACGCTGTGCATTATTTTCGTCCTGCTTTATCTCAATTTCGGCCGTTTGACCGAGACACTGATCGTGATGTTGTCGGTGCCGTTCGCGCTGGTCGGCGGCGTCTGGCTGTTGTGGTTTCTGGATTACAACGTCAGCGTGGCGGTCGGCGTCGGCTTTATCGCGCTGGCGGGCGTCGCCGCTGAAACCGGCGTGGTGATGCTGATTTACCTGGATCAGGCCTACCGGGAAAAGCAGCGGCAATGCCTGGAAGAAAAGCGGGCTTTCACCGAAACCGATCTTTACGCCGCACTGATGACCGGCGCGGCGGAACGTTTGCGACCGAAAATAATGACCGTCACCGCGATCATGGCCGGGCTCCTGCCTATCCTGTGGAGTACCGGCACCGGCTCGGAAGTCATGCGCCGCATCGCCGCGCCGATGGTGGGCGGCATGGTGTCGTCAACGCTGCTGACGTTGATCGTCATTCCGGCGCTTTATGCCTTGTGCAAGCAATATTCCATCAACAAACAATCCCGAAAATTGAACGATACATTAACAAGCTAAAGCAATGTCCTTAACTATTGAATTATTCCGGAGAGACCCCATGAAAACTAAAAAACATGCTGTCATATTAATCGCACTTTTATTGCTCACTGTTTCTTCGTGCGCATCACGTACCAAAGTCATTAAAAATGTCTACTCGTCACATCCTGGCGGCCAGGGCCATCCCTGGGATAAGGGGCGATCGTTTTAAATAATACTTATGCTGGATTTAGTAACTCAGCATTTGCTAAGAATAGCTGGATTTCATTCTTCAACCCACGAGCTATAAAGGAGGTAAAACTGATAACAAGCAAACAATCTGAAAAAACGATGTCATTTTAAATTTTTTTTGAATTACTCTGGAGAAAACCCATGAAAATTAAATTACTGATTACCCTGCTTTTGGCTATTGGTTTGTTGTCCGCATGTGCCGAATTTAACCCGCATTCTATGGATATGAATCAAGCCGTGCACAACGCAAAAACCAAAGCCGATCATGAGGCGCTGGCACAACACTATGAGGAAGTGGCGAAAGAAATGCAGCTTAAGGTTGAGGAACACAAGAAAATCCTGAGTGAATACCAGCGCGAACCGTGGTTGATTGGTAAGCAGCAGGCAACCGGCTTCGGCGTCCATTGCCAAAGGCTGATTGATGTCTATGAAAAAGCCGCCGAGGAAAACCTGGAAATGGCGAAGATGCATCGTCAAATGTAATGCTTCATACAAGCCAGGGGATGGGAATGTTACTATCTCCTGGCAATGATGTAAGAACTCTTTTATAAATATAACGCGATGCTTAATCAGAAATCATTGGCACGCCTGGTTTCCAAAGTTGGGGTCGCTGGCAAAATGAGCTCATGCAATCAATCAGACAAATCCGGCTGTTGTTCAGGAGAGAAACCAGGATATACCTACCGCACTTAACGGTTTGTTTATCATTGTCGGCATGTTGATTCACATCGCTATGACCGGTGGCTTTTTTAGTGATGCGCAAACTTTTCTCAGCCACTCACTCTCGATACATTAATGAACCCGGCCAGTTTATTTGATCTCTACACAAAAACTTGTGTGCTTTTTAACGATAAGGTATAGTTTCAAGATGATGAATACGCTACGCCGCTCCAGAATCTGGCTCTCTTTTGTGCTGATGATCGCAATTCTCGGTCATTTCGGCCTAGGACATCGCGATGCTTCGACCTTTGTGCTGTGTTTTGGGACGGATGGGCATGTGGCCGTGGAGCGTATTGGACAGGATCATGGTGCTAATGCGGATATAGTCTCCCAGTCCAAGGTCAAGACCGATGCCTATTTCACTGATGGTGATTCGCCTTGCACGTCACCTTGTACCGACATTCCTGTGGGCGGCGATGACCACGGCACCCATGTTCCCCTGACAGATTTATCCAAAGTATCAATTGATCTTGGGATTCTGCCACTGTTTTTCCTTGTTTTTCTCTTCATCCCCTACGCCCAGGTAATTACGCGACGGCCTTTTTTCCCCGACCCGCTGTTCACCGATTCCAGGCTGCTTGGCCTACGTAGTATCGTTCTTCTGATTTAGCCTGCTCTTCATAGCCGTAACCCGCCAGTCGATGGTGCAGGTTTAGCGCCTGCTTGTCTGCTGCGTTCGTTCGTTCATTCATGCTACGGAGAGACTATTCATGTACTCAAATTATGCGCTGCCCTTTGGCATCGCCCTCAGTTTAATACTAACAACCAGTCCGGTCGGTGCCAATCCGACAGACCAGAAAATGCCGCTCGCCAACCTGGAAGATCGGAACAAAACGAATCAAGGACTAAACACGTCTGACGAACCGACCGGAACCCTGGTTTTGCCTCAAGCGCTGGCCTTGGCATTAACCCAAAACCCGGAGCTTGCCGCCTTTTCCTGGGAGACCCGCGCACGGGAAGCCGCCACGCTACAAGCGAGGTTTTTTCCGAACCCGACTTTCGGTGCGAATGCGGCCAACTTCGGCAACCGGGTGATCCGGGGATTCGACGGTGATGTGGTGACCTTGGAACTCAGTCAGTTGATCGAGTTGGGCGGTAAGCGCGCGGCCCGAACCGAGGCTGCCGCACTGACCAAAGAACTGGCGGATTGGGATTATGAAACCCAACGTGTCAATGTGCTGACTCAAGTTTCCCAGACCTTCATTGAGGTACTGACGGCCCAACAACGCTTGGTTCTGACTCAGCAAACTCAGGAACTGGCGAATCAAATGATGGCGACGACATCCGCACGGGTACAGGCCGGTAAGGTTTCGCCCGTTGAAGAAACTAAAGCCAGGGTAGCTCTCGCTTCGGTCCGGATTGAGCTGATGCGTGCCCGGAAAGAATTGGAAGCCGCCCGCAAGCGCCTAGCCGCGAGTTGGGGAAGCACTGAACCCCGCTTCGAGGCGGTCGCCGGCAACCTGGACGCCATACAGTCGCTTCCCTCTCTGGCGTCATTGCTCCAGCGACTCGCCCACAATCCGGACTTGGCCCGCTGGGCTACGGAAATCACCCAGCGTCAAGCGTTAATCACGATGGAAAAAGCCAAGGCTGTCCCAGACGTGACCGCAACCTTAGGCGCAAGCAAATACCTGATGCCCAACGATTACGCTTTGGTCGTTGGATTTTCAATACCACTGCCGGTATTTGATCGCAATCAGGGCGGTATCCTCGAAGCCGAGCACCGGCTGACTAAAGCGGAGGAGGAGCGCCGTAGCGCAGAGGTGCGGATAGCGACCGCATTGAATACGGCCTATCAGAGATTAGACGCGGCCCATGCCGAGGTCTCGGCGCTCCGGCAGGAAGTCCTGCCCGGCGCTCAAAGCGCCTACGACGCCTCTCGAGAAGGCTATCGCTTGGGCAAATTCGGTTTTCTGGATGTGCTGGACGCGCAACGCATCCTGTTCGGAGCTAAAACCCAGAGCCTGCTGGCACTGGCGGATTATCACAAAGCAGTGGCCGAAGTGGAACGGTTAATCGGCGGCAGCCTGGATGAAAATAAACAAGAGGCATTGCAATGAAAACGAAACAGAATTGGATTATTTCCGGCTTAATCGCGGCCGGCATCGTACTGGCCCTCTTGATCCTGAACCTGGAGGCTCCTACTGTCACCGATGAACAAAGCGAAGCTCAGGGAGAAAAAACGGATACCAACGTCGGCCCACACGGAGGCCAGATATTCGTCAAAGAAGACTTCGGATTGGAAATCCTGCTCGCGGAAGACCAAGGCGAACCACATTTACGCATTTATCTGTTCAATAAGGATAAGGCTCTGCCGCCTAACGCTAACAATGTATCAATAATGGTGACTCGGCCGGACGGCGAAAAACAGGCCATCGGTTTTGTAGCGGAAAAGGATTTTTTGCAGAGTATTCAGACTATCGAAGAACCGCATGTTTTCGAAGCAACCGTGATTGCTCACAATGATAACCAGGACTTCCAATTTTCTTGGGTTAAAGAAGAAGGAAAAATCGAGCTAACCGATCAGCAGATCACGAAAACAGGTGTCACGACCCAGACAGCAAACGCTGCGCACATCAGAAGCATCGTGACCCTGCCGGGGGAGATTCGCTTCAATGAGGACAGAACATCGCACGTTGTTCCACGCCTTGCCGGTGTAGTCGAGAGTGTCTCTGCTAACCTCGGAGATCAAGTTAAAAAAGGTCAAATGCTGGTAGTAATTGCGAGTACCGGACTGGCAGAACAACGCAGTGAATTGCTCTCCGCACAAAAACGTCTGGAACTGGCTCGTTCCACCTACGCGCGGGAAAAACGCCTGTGGGAGGCGAAGATTTCGGCGGAACAGGACTACCTGCAAGCCCGACAAGTCATGAACGAGGCGGAAATCGCCGTACATAATGCTCAACAGAAGTTGATGGCGCTTGGCGCAAATCCAACTGTATTGGTCAACTCCGGTTCGCTCAACCGCTACGAGATACGTGCGCCGTTCGACGGCAGGGTGGTCGAAAAGCATCTCGCCCTGGGTGAAGCGGTCAAGGAAGATGCGAGCATCTTCACCATTTCCGATTTGTCGTCGGTGTGGGCCGAGATCATCGTATCGGCGAAGGATCTCAACGTGATCCGGGTCGGCGGGAAGGTTACGATCAAGGCCACGGCACTCGACTCCACGGCATCCGGCACCGTGTCCTATGTCGGCGCACTGATGGGCGAACAAACCCGCACCGCCAAGGCACGCGTGACGCTGGAGAATCCGCAGATGGCATGGCGGCCGGGGTTATTTATCACTGTCGAGATTGTTGCGAAAGAGACCGAAGTGCCGGTCGCCGTGCCGTCCGATGCCATCCAGACCATTAACGACAAACCGGCGATTTTTATTCGCGTGCCGGGGGGCTTTATCGCCCAACCGATCACGACCGGATTATCCGATGGCAAAGCCACCGAGATTGTGACCGGACTCAAACCCGGCACCGAATACGCCGTTAATGGCAGCTTCGTGCTCAAATCTGAACAGGGTAAAGAAGGAGCCTCACATGAGCATTAATGCAATAGCCAGTTCTACTCGCTTAGACCTGCCACTACTCCGGATAGTTGATGCAGGGCAATTATTCATACGCAATGGAGAGAATTATGTTGATACTGAAAACCACCGCTCTTTTCCTCGTTACCGCCCTTGCCGAAATCATCGGCTGTTTTCTGCCCTATCTGTGGCTCCGCAAGAGTGGCTCCCCATGGTTGCTGCTACCGGCAGTGCTCAGCCTGTCGCTGTTCGTATGGCTGCTCACATTACATCCGGCCGCCAGTGGCCGTATTTACGCTGCTTATGGCGGTGTTTATGTGGCTACCGCTCTGGTTTGGCTAAGAGTAGTGGATGGAGAAAGGTTATCTATATTGGATTGGATGGGGGCGGGAATCGCTTTGTTCGGAATGGCGATCATTGTGCTGGGCTGGCGCAGCGAAGTTTAGACCATGATTTTATTGATTTCGTAAGGAAAACTACAGTGCAGGAGGCCGCCCATCATGTTTGAACGCATTATCCGTTTAGCCATCGAACACCGATGGCTGGTTATCCTGGCCGTGCTCGCTATGGCGGCGCTCGGCATCTTCAATTATAAAATCCTGCCGATCGATGCCGTCCCGGACATCACCAACGTCCAGGTGCAAATCAATACCTCAGCGCCGGGCTATTCGCCGCTGGAGACCGAACAGCGCATTACCTATCCAATCGAAACTGTCATGTCGGGTCTGCCCCATCTGGAGCAAACCCGGTCGCTGTCGCGCTACGGCCTATCGCAGGTGACGGTAATTTTCCAGGACGGCACCGATGTTTACTTCGCGCGTCAGCTGGTTAATCAGCGCATCCAGGAGGCCAAGGACAAACTGCCTTCCGGCATCACACCGGCAATGGGGCCCATATCGACCGGCCTGGGGGAAATCTACCTGTGGACGGTCGAAGCCAAAGACGGTGCCAAGAAGCCTGACGGTTCGGTCTATACGCCAACCGACCTGCGCGAGATTCAGGACTGGATCATCAAGCCGCAATTGCGCAATGTGCCGGGTGTAACCGAGATCAATTCCATCGGCGGTTTTGCCAAACAATATCAGGTCGCACCGATTCCGGAAAAACTCGCCTCCTACGGCCTGACTTTACAGGACATCGTCACCGCGCTGGATCGCAACAATAACAATGTCGGAGCCGGTTACATCGAGAAGCGCGGCGAGCAGTATCTGATCCGCGCACCGGGTCAGGTCCACTCGATAGAGGATATTGGCAACATCATTCTCGGCAATGTGCAGGGCGTACCAATCCGTATTCGCGATGTCGGCGAGGTCGAGATTGGCCGGGAACTGCGCACCGGCGCTGCGACCGTTAATGGCCGCGAGGTCGTGCTGGGCACGGTCTTCATGCTGATCGGCCAGAACAGCCGTAGCGTCTCGCAGGCGGTTGACCAAAAAATGGGGGAGATCAACCGCACCTTGCCTGAAGGCGTACAAGCAATCACCGTCTATGACCGGACGGTACTGGTCGATAAAGCCATCAACACGGTCAAGAAGAACTTAACCGAGGGGGCGATCCTGGTGATCGTGATTTTGTTCCTGTTCCTCGGCAACATCCGCGCGGCTATTATCACGGCGATGGTGATTCCACTGTCAATGCTGTTCACCTTTACCGGCATGGTGACTTACCAGGTTAGCGCAAACCTGATGAGCCTGGGGGCGCTCGATTTTGGCGTGATCATTGATGGTGCCGTCGTGATCGTGGAAAACTGCGTGCGGCGGCTTGCCCATGCCCAGGAGCAGCAAGGCCGTGCTCTGACCCGCACCGAGCGCTTTGATGAGGTGTTTACCGCCGCCAAAGAAGCGCGGCGGGCGCTGCTGTTCGGTCAGGTCATCATCATGGTCGTGTATTTGCCGATTTTCGCTCTGTCTGGCGTGGAAGGAAAGATGTTCCATCCGATGGCTTTCACTGTTGTGATTGCTTTAGTGGGTGCGATGATTCTTTCAATCACCTTTATTCCGGCGGCGGTGGCGCTGTTTATCGGCGATAAAGTTGACGAAAAAGAAAATGTTCTGATGCAGACGGCCAAACGCTTATATGCACCGGTGCTGGATAAGGTGATGGCCAACAAGCCCGTGGTGTTAACGTTTGCTGTGGTTGCAGTGATCCTGTCCGGTCTTTTGGCTACGCGGATGGGTAGCGAATTTGTGCCCAGTTTGAATGAAGGGGATTTTGCTATTCAGGCGATGCGCGTCCCCGGCACCAGCTTGTCGCAATCGGTCGCCATGCAGCAACAGATTGAAAATTCGCTGAAACAGCAGTTCCCTGAAATCAGCCGGGTGTTTGCGCGAACCGGTACCGCCGAGATTGCCTCAGACCCGATGCCGCCCAATATTTCAGATGGTTACATCATGCTCAAGCCGCGAGAGCAATGGCCTGAGCCGGATAAATCGAGGGACGAACTGCTGGCGGCGATACAAGCCTCAGCAGACAAACTACCCGGCAACATCTACGAATTCTCCCAGCCTATCCAGCTGCGCTTCAATGAGCTGATTTCAGGCGTGCGCAGTGATGTTGCGGTTAAGGTATTCGGCGATGATATGGCTGTACTGAATGACACGGCAACGAAAATCTCATCGGTCATGGAGAAGATTCCCGGCGCTTCCGAGGTTAAAGTGGAGCAAACGACAGGCTTGCCGATGCTGACGGTCAACATCGACCGGGACAAAACCTCGCGTTATGGCTTGAACATCGGTGACGTGCAGGATGCGGTAGCTACCGCGATAGGCGGGACGGAAGCCGGAACGTTGTTCCAGGGCGATCGGCGTTTTGACATTATCGTTCGTTTGCCGGAGAACTTGCGTAGCGATCCGGAAGCGATCAAACGGTTGCCGATTTCATTACCGCGTGGACAAAACAGCGACGACCGAACGACCTATATTCCGCTCGCCGAAGTCGCGAGCCTGGAGTTAGCGCCGGGGCCTAACCAGATCAGCCGGGAGAACGGCAAACGCCGGATCGTGGTAAGCGCCAACGTGCGCGGCCGTGACATCGGTTCGTTCGTTGCCGAGGCAGGGCAGCGGCTTCAGCAAGTCAAGATTCCGGCGGGATACTGGACCACCTGGGGCGGGCAGTTCGAGCAATTGCAATCGGCCACGCAACGTTTGCAGATCGTGGTGCCGGTGGCGTTACTGCTGGTCTTTACCCTGCTGTTCATGATGTTTGGCAACTTCAAAGATGGTTTGCTGGTTTTTAGCGGCATTCCTTTTGCGCTGACCGGGGGCTTGGTCGCGTTATGGCTGCGCGATATTCCGATGTCGATCTCGGCGGCGGTCGGCTTCATCGCGCTTTCCGGTGTGGCGGTGCTCAATGGTTTGGTGATGATTTCCTTCGTTCGTAGTTTACGCGAACAAGGCTATCGCTTGGATAAGGCGATTGTTGAAGGCGCTTTGACGCGTCTTAGACCGGTGCTGATGACCGCCTTAGTCGCGTCATTCGGTTTCGTGCCGATGGCGATTGCGACGGGAACCGGGGCCGAAGTACAGCGTCCCCTGGCAACAGTGGTGATTGGCGGCATCCTGTCGTCAACGATGCTAACTTTGCTGGTGCTGCCGATTCTATACTGGTTTGCGCATCGCAACGATGAGCAGGCAGGTACATTGACACCGGAAAAAACACCCATTGGGTTTAATGAGGAGTGAGATAGATGAGGATTTAACTGTCGAGTCTGTGCGCTCGCCGACAAAGGCGTAGCAGTTGCCAGAAGCGCTGTGACGGTATGGGGCTGTCCACCCGCTGTTTGCCGATTTGGGCAAGGGCATGAGCTGCGTGCCTTGACTGCAAGGCTTTTGGCAGGGTACGGCGCAGCGCTGGCCCTTGTGGTTTTTTGTATAAACACGAGTAGATAAACGAAAAATATGGATATCGAAACTGAACTTCTTTACGCCTCGCGCATGATGGTCGCTGCGCTGATAGGCGGCTTGATCGGCTGGGAGAGAGAGCGCCATGCGAGCGACGCGGGCATTCGAACTTACATGGCGATCTCTATAGGTGCTTGCGCATTTAGCCTGATATCTGTCCACGTGGCCAATGATTCAACCCGTATCGCGGCACAAGTCGTCACGGGCATAGGCTTTATCGGAGCGGGCGTCATTTTTCAGGGTAAGGGGGGTATTGCAGGACTAACGACCGCCGCAACCCTTTGGGCGACAGCGGCAGTCGGCATGGCCAGCGCTTTCGGGATGTATGTGTTGGCGACTATTACGGGAGGGTTGATTTTCGCAACCCTCGCGCTCCACCACCTACCCGGCTGGAGGCGACTTAGCCAAAAGCCGGGCAACCACGACCATCCCGAGTAAGTAGATGTCGTCAATTAGCATGGACAACTTTTGGTATCTTTAAATTAACTGCAAAGGAATAAATCATGGGATTCTTTGAACGGATACTGGGTAATTTGATGGGCGGCAGATTCGGCGGCGGCCACGGCGGCTTTCAAGGCGGTCATCATGGTGGTTCTAAACATGGCGGCTACGGTGGTTATCAAAGCTATCCCCAGAGCAGCGCCCCAGGCGGCGACAATCCCTGCCCCAAGTACGGCAAACCTCAACAATAACGCCGCACATACCTCACTGTAATCATAGGAGCAGCATCATGGCTGAAAAACTTAAACTGGACTGGTCACTGGTCTTGCCGGATGTCGCCGATGAGCGCGACGCCTGCGTAGGGCGGCTGACTAAATTGCTACAGGCCGAAGGCTTGGAAAAGGTGCACTTGGTCCGCGAAGACGGCGGCGCCCGCCTGTGCCTGCACTACGACCCGGAACGGTTCAGCGTGAGCCGGGTGCGCGAGCTGGCGCAGGCGGTCGGCGCCCGGATCGCCAATCGCTATCATCACGAAAGCCTGCGCATCGACGGCATGGATTGCCCTACCTGCGCCACGGTGATCGAGCACGCGCTGCAACGTACCGACGGTGTGCTGGAAGCCTCGGTGAGCTTCGCCGCCGAGCGGCTACGCCTGGAATACGACAGCGAAAAGATCGCACGTCCGGCAATCATTAAGCGCATCCAGGCGCTCGGCTATGCCGTGCGCGAGGAAGGCCATGCGGCCGGATGGTTCGCCGAGCATCGCGAGCTCGTTTTCAGCGGCGTGGCGGGTCTGCTGTTGCTGGCTGGCTGGCTGACCGGCCTCGCCGACGCGCCGCGCACCCTCTCGCTCGGCATGCTGCTGGGTGCCTATGCGGCGGGTGGTTTCTATACCCTGCGCGACGCCTGGCAGAGTGTGCGCAGCCGCCGTTTCGACATCGACATCTTGATGATCGTCGCGGCAGCAGGGGCGGCGGCGCTCGGCGCCTGGGAAGAAGGCGCGCTGCTGCTGTTCCTGTTCAGCCTGGGTCATGCGCTGGAACACATGGCCATGGACCGGGCGCGCAAGGCCATCGAGGCGCTGGCGGAATTGGCCCCCAAGACCGCCATCGTTCAACGGGATGGCGTGGAGATCGAGGTGCGGGTCGAGGAGTTGCAGCGCGGCGACCGGGTGATCGTCAAGCCCGGTCAGCGCATCCCCGCCGACGGCCAAGTGGCGTCCGGCAACTCGGCGGTGGACCAGTCTCCGGTCACCGGCGAATCCATGCCGGTGGACAAACAGCCGGGCGACAAGGTATTCGCCGGCGCGGTCAACGGCGAAGGCGTGCTGACGATCGAGGTCACGAAACTCGCGCAGGAGAGCACACTCGCGCGCATGGTAACGATGGTGGCCGAGGCGCAGACGCAGAAGTCGCCGACCCAGCGCTTCACCGACCGCTTCGAGCGGATTTTCGTGCCGGCGGTGCTGGTGGGCACCGGGCTATTGATCGCGTTACCGCCACTGTTCGATTTTCCCTTCGCCGAGTCCTTCTACCGCGCCATGGCGGTGCTGGTGGCGGCCTCCCCGTGCGCGCTCGCCATCGCCACCCCGTCGGCGGTGCTGTCCGGCATCGCGCGCGCCGCACGCGGCGGCGTGCTGATCAAGGGCGGCGCGCACCTGGAAAATCTGGGCGTGCTCACCGCCATCGCCTTCGACAAAACCGGCACCTTGACCATCGGCAAGCCGGAAGTGACCGACGTCGTCGCCGTCGGCGGGACCGAGGACGAGTTGCTCAAAATCGCCGCCACCGTGGAAAGCCGCAGCGGTCATCCGCTGGCACAGGCGGTGGTGACCGAGGCCAAGCGGCGCGGCCTGACCTGGCGCGAAGCCGGTGAGGTCGAAGCGGTGACCGGCAAAGGCGTGCGCGCCGAGTTTGATGGAAACAAAATCGCGATCGGTAACCTCAAGTTGTTCGACGGCGAACCCATTCCCGAAGCAATTCAGCAGCAGGCAACGCGCCTCCAGTCGGAAGGCAAGAGCATCATGCTCATCCAGGCCGATGGGCAGTTCCTCGGCGTCGTGGCTCTGGCCGACACCCCGCGCGAAGGCATGAAGCAGGTACTGGAACGGCTGCACCGCGCCGGCATCCGCAAGACCATCATGCTCACCGGCGACAACGAACGCGTCGGCCGCGCCATCGCCAACGCGGTTGGCCTGGACGAAGTGAAAGCGGGACTGTTGCCGGAAGACAAGGTCAAGGCCATTGAAGAGCTCGGGCAACGCTACGGCCAAGTGGCCATGGTCGGCGACGGCGTCAACGATGCGCCGGCCATGGCGCGCGCCACTGTGGGCATCGCCATGGGCGGCGCCGGGACCGATGTGGCACTGGAAACCGCGGACGTAGCGCTGATGGCAGACGATCTGAGCAAACTGCCCTTTGCCGTGGCTTTAAGTCGTGCGTCGAGACGCATTATCCGTCAGAACCTCTGGGTGTCGTTGGGCGTGGTGACATTGCTGATTCCTGCCACCTTGTTTGGCTGGGCCGGTATCGGCCTGGCGGTGCTGGTGCACGAGGGGTCGACCATTGTGGTTGTGATTAACGCGTTACGTTTGCTGGCGTACGCTGAAAAACCCTCTTATTGCCAAGGTAAGCAACCGGATACGAGTCAACCTAATTCGTCAGCACTAGCGGAAGGCATGACTTTCAAGATCGAAGGTCTGGACTGCACCGAAGAAGTCGCCGCTTTAAAAAGTGCGATCGGCCCGCTAGTGGGCGGCGGTGACAAGCTGGCGTTTGATATTTTGAACGGGCGAATGACGCTTTTGCCGGACGCCGAGCCGGTGCTTGAAAAAACCATCATTAAAGCCGTCGCCGCAACCGGGATGAAAGCGGCGCGTTGGCGAGCGGGTCAGGCGCAAGCCGATGTCAAACAACTGCACCGTTCGAAGACCGTTTATACGACACTCAGCGGTTTGTTTATCATGTTCGGCATGTTGATTCATATCGCGATGGCAGGTGGCTTTAGCGATGCGCAAACGTTTCTGAGCCATCCTGAAAACTGGTCTCTAAACTGGGAGGTGATCACTGACTATCTCACCAGCTTATTTAACGCACATACTCAGCAAGCGATGCCTTTACCTGAAAAAATCGCGTTTGGCCTTGCGGTAATTTTCGGTGGTCGGCATGTGGTCGTTAAAGCTTTTTATGCGCTGAAACGATTGCGTGCCGATATGAATTTATTGATGACTGTTGCCGTTATCGGTGCCCTATTCATTGATGAATGGTTTGAGGCAGCCACCGTAAGTTTTTTATTTTCCCTGTCCCTGGCGATTGAAAGTTGGAGTATTGGCCGTGCCCGTCATGCGGTAGAAGCTCTACTGGATTTAGCGCCTTCAACGGTGACGATCAAGGATGAAACCGGACAGGAACGCAGGGTGCCCACTGCAACAGTGAGTATAGGCACCCGTTTTATTCTCTCTCCAAGCGATAAAATCCCGTTGGATGGCGAGGTGATTGCGGGGTTCAGTTCGGTCAATCAGGCACCGATTACCGGAGAAAGCATTCCGGTCGCCAAGCAAGCCGGCGATGAAGTGTTTGCCGGCAGTATCAATGGTGAAGGAACGTTGGAAATCCGGTCAAGCAAACTCGCCGCAGATACGACGCTGGCACAGATCACGCGATTGGTAGGAGAAGCCCATAGCAAGCGGGCGGAAGCCGAGCAATGGGTGGAAAAGTTTGCCCGCATTTATACCCCGGTGGTGATGATCTTGGCGCTGGCCGTCTGTGTCATTCCTCCGTTGTTTTTAGAGGGCATCTGGAACGAGTGGATATACCGCGCCTTGGTGTTATTAGTAATTGCCTGCCCTTGTGCATTGGTCATTTCAACACCGGTCAGCATTGTCGCGGCATTAGCGAGTGCAGCCCGACAAGGCATTCTGATCAAAGGCGGCATGTATATCGAAGCACCGGCCCATCTTAATGCGATTGCCTTTGATAAAACCGGAACGCTGACCTCTGGCGAGCCGATCGTCACCGGCGTTTACCCTTTTAATGGTCATAGCGAAGCCGAGCTGTTAAGCCGCGCGGCCGCACTGGAAGCGCGAAGCAGCCATCCGCTGGCGAAAGCCATTCTACAATACACGGAAAACCGGGGCATCCGTATTGCCGGCGCTGACGACGTAACGGTTCTGCCCGGAAAAGGGGTAACCGGATTATTTAACGGTGTTAATTATTGGTTGGGATCGCGTCGTTATCTATTGGAGCGCAGTCAGGAAGTTCCGGACATCAGTGAAAAAGCGGTGGCGCTTGAACAGACCGGGCAAACCGTTATCGCGATTGGCAGTGACCGGCACATTTGCGGCCTGATAGCCGTCGCCGACCAGCCTCGCGAGCAAATCAAATCGATTTTGCAAGCCCTCAGACAAAACGGAATCAAACACTTGGTCATGTTGACCGGCGATAACCGGGTGACGGCCAATAACATAGCGGCTCAAATCGGTATTGACGAAGTACATGCGGAATTGTTGCCGGCTGATAAAGTTGAGATCGTCAGTCAAATGGTCGAAAAATATGGTCAGGTGGCGATGATCGGCGACGGTGTTAATGATGCGCCGGCTTTAGGTAGGGCCAATCTGGGTATTGCCATGGGCGTGTTGGGTTCGGATGCGGCGATAGAAATAGCAGATATCGCCTTAATGGGCGATGATCTTTCCAAGCTACCTTGGCTGATCAGTCACTCCAAAAGAACACTGGCGATTATCCGGCAAAATATTATCTTTGCACTCACTATCAAGGCCGCTTTTGCCTTATTAGCTTTTGCAGGGCTTGCAACATTATGGGAAGCCATTGCGGCCGACATGGGGGCTTCTTTATTGGTCGTTGCAAACGGATTGAGGCTGCTACACACTAAATAGGATTGTTCAAAAATAGTAGTACGTAATGAAATTCTGTTTCTGTAAAACAGCGTGGAAAAATGACCAGGGAATCGGGGGAAATCAGCAATTCTCATTATGGCTTTAATAAAGGGTGCATTTAAACAAACGACACTAAAGTTCCACAAGAATTTAGCTAAACCCGCAGCTAGCTTGGCTTTCAGTCTTTTTGCGATCTCCCAAATATATGCTGTATTAAGATCTGCTCTATTGGGAAGTCTAGCGGCAATGGTATTCAATGCGGATACGCTTTGGAGAAGTTGCCTGCAATTAAGCATCAAAAGTAAAGAATAACGATTTTAGTGCCGTTTAAAACCACTATGCAGTCATTTTTATCATGCTCGCCCAAAAATCGGCTTTTCCCGATTTCGTGGGGTGAACACTACATATATGGGAACCTCTAATAATTGCATTTCTCATGATATTTACGAATGTAAGCTATTGAAATTAATAAACACCCATTTTTCAAGATTGAATTATTAGAGGATCCCATATGTAACGTATTGGGATTACTCCCTAAATCCCTCGCTGTCTGGGCAATCGGCAGGTCTGAGTCTATCGCTAGCTTCACGGAAGATTCTCTAAATTCGGCGCTATATATTTTTACTTTTTGTTTTTCTTGATTCATTTTCGACACACCTCCTATATTTCAGGTTATTTTAGAGTGTGTATCCGGTTTAGTGTAGCCACTTCATTGCTTGGCTTGATGGTTGACCGGACTTACACGAATAAAAGTGGGCAAAACGGTTGCTTGAGTTTGTCATCACTCTTGGCACCAAGTGCTACCCCGTAAATTTGCTTTATCAATACCCCCCCCTTATAATCATTTCTGCTTTCAGGTTCCGGAGGGTTTTTCAAACCCAATGGTTAAACGGGAAGTCGGTAAGGTTTAGGCCAAATCCGACGCTGCCCCCGCAACGGTATATAAGTAAAAGTTTCATCGAGATGCCACTGTGTTCACGCATGGGAAGGTGATGATTCAGGTTAACGCCACTTATAAGCCCGGAGACCGGCCCGAAAGTGTAATTCGGTACAGCGGAGGGCTGTCAGCGAAAATGACAGCATACCTTCGTATCTCTCGTCTTCTTTTGTCCTCCGTTGTGTAAAACAACTTTCCATGCGCGGGCGGCGCACGAGGACAAACATGCAAAAATTTATATCCGGCTCATTCCCGGAATCATATTCCACCACTAAACGACGCAGTATTTCCGTTTCAATTTTACTGCTCTCGGGTACTTATTCGGCAGTAATGGCTAAAGAAGCCCCGTCACTCCAGGTATTGGATCCCCTTGTAGTTACGGCCACACGCTCCGAAACGCGTCAGTTTGAAACGCCTCAAGCGGTGCAGGTGATTTCCACTAAAGATATCGACAAGACCGTAAACGTTGACTTGACTGAGCTGCTCAAGAAAAACGCCGGGGTCGATGTGATTCAATATCCCGGTATGCTTTCCGGCATCGGACTGCGCGGTTTCCGTCCTGAATTCTCCGGTATCAGTAAACGCTCGCTGTTACTCATTGACGGACGGCCCGCCGGCGCCACCAACCTCAGCATGATTCAGACCGGCATGATCGAACGGGTGGAAGTCGTCAAAGGCCCGGCCTCGGCACTCTACGGCCCCTCGGCGATGGGCGGCGTGATCAACATCATTCCCAAGCGCAGCACCGGCCCCATAACCGGTAAGGCTCGCGCCGGTTACGGCTATTTCGATACGCGGCAGTTCGGGTTTGACATAGGCGGAGACCTTGACTCGATCAATACCCCGATCAATTTTGATTATTCCGGGTCCTATTACGATCAGGATGATAATTTTTCCATGGGTGATGGCAACAGGCGTCCCAACACCGACTTCAACACCATCAACAATGCGCTACGGGTGGGGTTGCCCTTAGGCGATCATATGAATCTGGAAGGATTTATTGATAGCTATCTCGGCAAGGATATCGCTACCCCCGGCGATATTGCCGACGGTGAAAGGGAGCAATCCAACCTGGATCTGGATCGATATTCAGGCCATGTCCGTTTGGATGGCAAGTATGACTGGGGCGATTTTAAGTTCACCCTGTTTCGTGCAGAAGAAGCCAGCGAACGGAGGAAGATTACCACGCTGACAATCGCTGACCAGCCGTTTTTGCCCTTTAAATCTTTTGGCAGTGATATTAATTGGTGGGGAGCGCAGGCGCAGGCCGGCCTGCCGTGGTGGGATGACGGGCAGCACAAGCTGATGGTCGGGTTTGACTACGAGGAGGTGGGGCAGACAAGCCTGTCCTATAAGGCTAATGGCACTCGCAAGGCGCCGTTCGCCGCTGATCTTGAGCGGCGCGGCTGGGGGATTTTCGCACAAAATGACTTTAACTTTGACTGGTTCGGCGGCAGCACGGTATTCAGCGTAGGCGCGCGTTTCGATCAAATCATCCTGGAGACTTTTAAGACCCCGTTTAAAACGGATTTCAGGCCATCGGAATCGTCTTTTGAGGTGTTCAATCCGCGCATGGGCTTTTCGCATCTCTTTACTCCAAAACTGCGGGTGCATGGCACGATAGGCCGGGCATTTACACCGCCGGAAGCGGGACAATTCACCGGTCAGAACGAGACGGTGGTCGGCGGCCGTACGCAAATCACCCAAGGCAATCCCAATCTCCGGCCCGAATCCAGCATCGGTTGGGATATTGGCTTGGGTTGGAATGACGATAAGCGTTCCGCCGATTTGACCTACTTTGAAACCATCGTCGAGGATAAGATCGCCTCCGTGGTTGCGAGTCGACCCGCTACGCCGGCGCCCATTATCAATTCGTATGTCAACGCCGACAGCTCCTTTGCCAACGGTCTGGAATTCCAGGCACGCCAAGCGATCACGCTGGTCTGGAGTCTATTCGGCGATACCACCTGGTTTTTCGAACGCACCGAGAAAATCGGCGGCGAACTACGCAATACTCACAATGTGGCGGATATGACCGCACGTCTTGGCGTGGATTTCGATCAGGGACCTGTCAGCGCACGTGTTAGTGGCCGTTATGTCGGTCACCGCAATGACTTTGATTTTATCGCGCCGACTCGCCCCATCATCGAATATCCCTCTTTCATGACCATGGATCTTTCTGCCAGCTACCGTTTTTACAAGGGCCATACAATTTCTGCGCAGGCCAGCAATCTGCTCGACAAGTTCTACTACGAGAAGCTTGGCTTCCCGCTGGCGGGACGACAGCTTAATCTTGTCTATAGCTTCGCGTTCTAACAGCAACCTGGCTGTTAAATAGAGTAGAAACCACAATACTTAGGTAATTTTCAATAATGAATCTACCAAAAGAATCGTCCACGAAAGACACGAAAATCACGAAAAACCCCATAACACGATTCTTTCGATTAATTTTTTTCGCGCCTTTCGTGATTTTCGTGGACCCTGTTTTTTTACGGATCAGATTCTTGATGGGATGTTCTTTCTCGGGAATCACCTTGTTAAATTGCATCAACTAAATTAAGGAGCAAACAGCATGACTGATAGACAAGTAACCGAGCAGATCGCTTCCCGGCAAATCCTCACTGAACCGCCGAATAGACGGGTCGAGATTTTTCCCTTGCCGGTGAGTGAATCGCGGCTGCAAGGACTGTTGACTCGCTTGTTCGAGCAACATTGGCCGGACATTCGTTTTGGTGTCATGGTGCCCGGCGCAGTCTATGAAATCAAAGCACCCAATAAGCCGGAATGCATAAGCTATCTCGATGGTTATTTGACTATCGACTTTGGTATCTGGCATTTTCACCTCTGTATCGGAGACTATCGCGGGAGCCACGAAGATGCGCGAGTGCGTCAGACTGCCCGCGCCGAATTTTATCGGATGCTTAATTCTGATGATCAACCGATAAGTTGGGGGTTTCGGATGTTTAATGGCGAAGGCCAGCAGCAACTGACCGTATTCATGCCCAATCCGTTATTGACGCCGGAGGACAAAATTGCCCGAGAACCCGATTGGTCACGATTGAGCCTGTGGAATCAATTACGGGAGTCGTTTCTTGGCTTGCAGCCCGACCCCATCGACCGTACTGCACCCGCCTACAAAAATGCCTAACAGTCCGATGCTAATGATGTTACTGATAGTGCTTTTGGTTCTTGCAAGCCCGGTAAAAGCGCTGCCAAAACGGATCGTTTCAGTGAATTTATGTACCGACGGGCTGTTGCTGACATTGGCGCCCAAACAGCATATCGCAGCGGTGAGCCGGTACGCCGGTGACAACAACCGGAGCCCTTTTACTGAATTGGCGAAAGAAGTTCCTGCTGTATCGGTCCAAGCCGAAGCGGTTCTCGCGCTAAAGCCCGACCTGGTGCTTGCCGGTAAATATGGGGCGCGTGAAACTATAAAACAGCTGCAACGCCTGGGCATCCCGGTTGAAAAATTTGCACCCGTGCAGAATTTTGCCGAACTAAAGGAGCAGATAGCACGCCTGGGTAATTTGATAGGCGAGCCTGAGCGGGCGCAAGCCTTGATCGCGCAAATCCAGCAACTGGATAATAGTATGCCGCCGGTTTCGTCAAAGATACGCGGCGCCATCTATTTCGGCAGCGGCGTGAGTCCCGGCAGCAATACGATGGAGGGCCGGGTGCTGGAACTGGCAGGCATTGAAAACATAACTGCAACACCCTTTCGAAAAGGCATAGTGCATCTTCCACTGGAGGAGTTCATCGTCGCCAGGCCGGATGTTCTGGTATTGACTGATTACCATCAGAACACACCTTCCCGCGCACAACGCTTTCAACATCATCCGGTTTTTCGACGAATGCAGCAGTCTACTGTGATTTTACCCGCCAACTTGCTGACTTGCGGCGGAGGCTCCTGGACAATGGAGGCCGTAAACCGTCTCCGTGCATTCACCGCCAAATCTTATCCCGCCAAGGAGGGCTTATGAGCAAGCTGGTCTGGATAGGGCTGGGGCTATTGATCATGATGCTGTCCGTGGTATCCATGCTGACCGGCCCGGTCTCTATTTTCGATGCCGTAGCCGATTGGCGCGGCGACAGGAGTCAGGAATGGTCAATTATTCTATGGGAAATTCGCGCGCCGCGCACAGTGCTCGGCTTGTTGGTCGGTGCGGCGCTGGGACTGGCCGGCGCGGCTATGCAGGGTTTGCTGCGCAATCCGCTAGCCGAACCGGGCTTATTAGGAGCTTCGAGCGGAGCCGCACTGGGTGCGGTCGTAGCGCTCTATAGCGGACTGGCCGCCGAGTTTTATTTGGCTTTACCGTTAGCCGGTTTCTGCGGCGCGATATTGATGTCCGTTATTGTCATCGCATTGGCCGGTTTGCAAGCGGAAATGACCGTCATTATTCTTGCCGGAGCCGCCGGTAGTGCGCTGTGCGCCGCATTGATCGCTTTAGTGCTGAATTTTTCACCGAATCCGAACGCTGGCTACGAAATCATGTTCTGGCTGATGGGATCGCTGGCGGATCGCAGCTGGGATGAAGTCTATTTGGCACTGCCGCCGATGGCCGTCGGTGCGGTGTTACTGTTGTTTGCGGGCAAAGGCTTGCTGGCGATGAGTCTTGGCGAGGAAACGGCCCATTCGATGGGGTTCTCTCCAGCACGACTGCGAGCCCTGGTGTTGATCGGCTCCTCCTTGCTGGTAGGTAGCGCTGTATCCGTTGCCGGGAGTATCGGCTTTATCGGATTGGTCGCGCCGCATTTGATGCGATCCGCAGTAATGGCTGATCCGAGACGACTTTTGCCGGCCGCCGCGCTGGCCGGGGCGGCATTATTACTGAGCGCCGATATTGGCACCCGTTTACTGGTCACCCAGGGGCAGGAATTAAAGTTGGGCGTATTGACCGCTTTATTCGGGTCGCCGTTTTTCTTTGGCCTGGTGTTACGTTTACGGAGTAGGGGATGGTGAGTCTTTTAGAGGGTCGCGGTTTATCGTTAACCTTGGGGAAACGCCAGGTCATCGGTCAGGTATCGATCAGCCTGACACAGGGACAACTGACAGGCATTATCGGTTGCAACGGAGCAGGCAAGTCCAGTCTGTTAAGCTTGCTGTCCGGTTATCGACAACCGCAAGCGGGCGAGGTGCTTCTCGGCGGCAGCGCCTTAACGCAACTGACATTGACAGAACGCGCCAAGCGTCTTGCCTTCCTGCCGCAAGGGCAAGTCGTTCACTGGCCCTTATCAGTGGAGCGGGTCGTCGCGTTGGGACGGCTCCCGCATGGCTCGGGCATGAAACTTGGCGCGGAAGACCGGGCGGCTGTGAATCAGGCCATGATCTGGACCAATGTAAGCCATCTCGCCGCACGCAATGTCAATGCCTTGTCCGGCGGCGAGCGGGGGCGCGTTCTACTGGCCCGCGCCCTGGCTACGCAAACCCCGGTGCTGCTGGCAGATGAGCCGCTGGCGGGGCTTGATCCCGGCTGTCAGTTGCGATTGATGGACGTATTGCGCGGACTGGCAAATGACGGCATGTCCATTGCGCTGGTCCTGCATGATCTCGATCTTGCTACGCGTTATTGCGACAGACTTTGTCTTTTGCATCAGGGACGCCTGTTAGCGGAGGGCTCGCCTGAAACAGTATTGACCGAAAATAATTTAACCTGCGCTTTTGGCATTAAAGCATGGCATGGCGTTATCGATAATCGTCGCTGCTTGGTTCCGATCATGGCTACAGCATCAGGCTAAATATCAAGTCCCGCATGAGCATATTCGGATTTTTACCCGTAAAAGTGGTCAACAGAATAAGCTCAGGGCTCCTTGGATAACCGGCGGCTCCTATGATACTTACCGCGTTTTTGGTACTGCCAGGGGTAAATGGAAAAACAGCTGCCAATACCGCAGACCGGAATTTCTTTCAATCCACTATAACAACTAACTTTACTTTTGGAGACAACAGCATGAACATAAAACAATGGCTGCAAGTTGAATATTTACCTATCCCACTGATCGCGCTGATGGTGCTGACGCGCTTTCATCACTTTGGCGACGTGTTGCATCTGCCCGATGCTTCGTTGGCGGTTTTTTTCTTTGCCGGGTTTCACTGCAAAAAGGCCTTATTCATCTTCTTGTTGGTTATGGCGGGGTTGATTGATTACGTCGCCATCGCAAACGGCACCAGCAGCTGGTGCGTGTCGCCCGCCTACGTTTTCCTGATTCCTACCTATGCGGTCATGTGGTTTGCAGGCCGCTACTGCTCAGCATTTAAATTACTGAAAATGACTGAACTGGCCATGCAGTTGGGTCTACTGATACTGGCAGCATCGGCTGCATTTGCCATTTCAAACGGCAGCTTTTATTTATTTTCAGGCCGTTATACTGATTTATCCTGGGGACAATATTTTGCACGGGTAGCCCAGTATTACCTGCCTTATGTTGGTTATACCTTGTGTTATGCGGTTGCAGGTTTGTCAATCGTTAAACTATTCAATGCACTGCCTGACATGCGGCCCAACCATGAAGAACTTGACAGAAGGAGTTGATTTTTATCGTGAAGACGGCTGGGTAGTTTACACGGCCGAATACCACTTGAAACGCGGCTATTGTTGTCATTCAGGGTGTCGTCATTGCCCTTATGGTTATGATAATGATGCACAACAAAAACTCGAGGCCAGTAATGAATAGACAAATGACAACGGCAACAATTGGCTCAACCGTTATCAATCGTGAGACGGTTGAAAATCTGGGTGACACAATCACTGAGTATACATACTTCGAGCCTACCGAAGAAAAGATGAAAGAGTTGTCACAAGATTTGTTCTCGAAAAACTGGAATAAGATTGTCGTTGGCCCCTGCGTTGAAGGCGCCGTCTTTGAAGTACGTTTTGCAGAAGAGCCAAAACTTTCTTATCTTGATGGCTATTTGACCGTTAACCTGGGTCATTGGCATTTTCATCTTTGCATTGGACCGCACAAGAATTGCCCATCTGAAGAACTGAGAAAAAATCGTCCCGTTGCTAAAATTGGCTTTTTTGAAATGCGTGGCGGCAAATGCGGCGGTGGACGCAGCTGGGGATTACGGCTGTGGAACGGCTTTGGCGACCAATTGACAACAGTCTTTTTGCCTTCCCCGTATTTATCTGAAGAGCAGCATGTATTGCCTGAACCGAAATGGGAACGCCTGGATCTTTATTACAGTTTGCGCGAAAAGTATTTTGCTGAACCAAAGCCGGAAAAATTTAAGCCTGCAGATGCGCCCAATGTTAAAAAGCCGCTTTTGCATTATTAGCTTTTGCAGGGCTTGCAACATTATGGCAAGCCATTGCGGCCGATATGGGGGCTTCCTTATTGGTTGTTGCAAACGGATTGAGGTTGCTACACACTAAATAGAATCCGACACCCTATATTTCCCTTTGTTCAATGACCAAAAAAATCACCTATAGCATACTGCGTCAAATGCCTTCGGGTGTCTGGGTGCTCGGCTTCGTCAGCCTATTGATGGACATTTCCTCGGAGATGATCCATAGCCTGCTGCCGCTGTTCCTGGTTACAACGCTGGAGGCAAGCGCCTTCGCGGTGGGTATGATCGAAGGGTTGGCCGAATCCACGGCATTGATTGTCAAAGTATTCTCGGGCGTGCTGAGCGACTATCTCGGCAGGCGCAAAGGGCTTGCCCTGGCTGGCTACGCCCTGGGGGCATTGGCCAAGCCGTTGTTCGCCTTAGCGCCCGGTGTCGGCATCGTATTGACGGCCAGGCTGCTGGATAGAGTGGGGAAAGGTGTACGCGGCGCCCCGCGCGATGCCCTGGTCGCGGACATTGCCCCGCCCCACTTGCGAGGCGCCGCCTTCGGGCTGCGCCAGCCTCTGGATACGGTGGGCGCGTTCTTGGGGCCGCTGCTGGCGGTCGGCCTGATGCTGCTTTGGGCAAACGACTTTCGAGCGATATTTTGGGTTGCGGTAATCCCCGGATTGATGGCGGTCGCACTGCTCTTGTTCGGCGTGCGGGAACCGGGGCGCCCTATGTCCGGCAGGCGTACCAACCCGATTCGCCGGGAAAATCTGAAACGTCTCGACCGAAGGTATTGGTGGGTGGTGGGTGTCGGCGCCATTTTCACGCTGGCCCGTTTCAGCGAAGCGTTTTTAGTTTTGCGTGCACAGCAGGGCGGCATTCCGATCGCACTGGTGCCGCTGGTCATGGTGGCAATGAATCTGGTCTATGCGGCCTCGGCTTACCCGTTCGGCAAGCTTTCCGACAAAATGAGCCATGCCAAACTGCTGGCGCTGGGCCTCATCGTTCTGATCGCGGCCGATCTGGTCCTGTCCACCAATGATCATTGGGGCATCGTGCTGATTGGAGTCGCGCTCTGGGGCATCCACATGGGGATGACGCAAGGTTTGCTGGCGACCATGGTGGGCCGATACCGCGCCCATCGATCTACGCGGCACAGCCTATGGCTTCTTCAACCTGATGAGCGGGTTTGCCATGCTCATTGCCAGCGTGCTTGCCGGGCTGCTGTGGGATCGGTTCGGAGCGTCGTTCACGTTTTATGCGGGTGCGGTCTTTTGCGCGATGGCGCTCATTGGATTAATCCGACAACCAAAAGACTACCGATAGTCGTGTGGTGGGCAATGCTTTTCTGCCCACCTGACTATGCTGACGCGACCTTTTGCGTCGTTGCATTTGTTGGCTGGCTTAGCTTGGCAACCAATCATGCGGATGGTTAAAGCTTAGCGTACGATTTTTTCTGTTTCGTGAACTGAGCCCTTTTATGCCAAGCATGGCGCATTTAAACCCATAATTTCAGCCAGTCGTTAATGCGTAACTTCTATATTAAAGAATAAAAAATGAACAATCTCTTACAAATCATTACCCAATATAAAGCTGATACGGAAAGTGTCTACAATACTTGGTTTATTGACAATGACCAACGCCTTAAAGCCTTTCGCACCATTCGTAGAGGAGTTTTACAGGTGGTGGAAGATATTAAAAATAAAACGTTTCCAAATGATTTTAAGGGGAGCTCTTTAGAATTTGTTTTGAACTGTATTGCCGAACAAAAGCAGGTATTTGTCGGGGTATCGCACCCGTTTTACTGGAAACCTAAATTACGCATACCCGATATTTACGAAAATCAAAACAATAAAACCGCCTTCGGTCAATTCCTGGAAAACTGTATCAATGCTAAATCGGAAGAACAAGTTATTAAAGAAATAGTACGATTGGATGCTCTAAAAATAAAAGGCTTGGGTCCAGCCGTAGCAAGTATTTTATATTTTTTGCATCCGACTCTGTTTCCGCCTTTCAATACGGCCATCGTCAATGGCTTTAACGCTGTATTTAACGACAAAAAGAAACTGGGTTCATGGACTGAATACCTAAAAATCAGGGAAGTATTGATTGAAATCAACAGCAAACACAAAGCCCAGCTTTCTAACGATTTGGGAGCGATTGCAGGCTTGTGTTTTGAAATTGGCACCCAAAAAATGCTTATCGGCAATGATGAATATTTAAGTGAAGACGAACGAAATAAGTTAGAAAAGAACATTGTAAAACGCCAAAAAGAAATTCAAGACGAAAAACAGCAAGAAAACCTGCATTCCGAAATGCAGTTTCATCTTTTGAAGATTGGTCAAAGCTTGGGTTACGATGCTTTTGTGGCTTCAAATGATCGTTCAAGGTCTTATGCAGGAAGTAGTTTTTCGTTTATGAGCCCCGATAAATTCCCCGATATCAATTGCGATAAAGAAACTGCCAATACTATTAAATTGATAGACGTGTTATGGTTTGAGAAAGAGACAAACAAGGTGATTTGTGCCTTTGAAGTTGAAAAAAGCACCAGTATTTATTCAGGAATTTTACGACTGACCGACCTTTCTTATTCCATTGCTACCGGCAATGAAACTTTTTATTTAGTGGTACCCGATAGTAGAGAGAAGGACGTAGTTCTACAGCTCTCAAGGCCTTCGATCAAACAAATCAAGACCCCGATTGAATATATTTTATTTTCTGAGCTTCGGCAGCATTGCGATGCCCTTTGTAAGTTTGGTGACAGCCACCAAATAATGAAAAAAATTGCAAAAACCGTATAGGGATAGGATAGAAGTCAAGGTGGGCATACCCATGGCGGTCAGGAGGAGAAAAGGTAAACAAGTCCGGCCCGAACAGCCTCACGGCACGACACCGCATTTCCACATGCACTGAGCATATCCCGGAGGATTACGGAAATGTAATGTCTCGGTCAGCCTCCCGTAAGAAATAACTATTTAAACTGGCTACATTCAAATCAACTAGGGAACAGTCATGAAATCAGTTCCGAAACCACACCTTCGCTCCTTGCTGTTAGTCTTCCTCGTCAGCACCGGCACTGCCTGGGCACAAGCCGCGACGCAGGTAGAAGTGTTCAAGAGTCCATCTTGCGGTTGCTGCGGAAAATGGCTTGAGCACCTGCAACAAAACGGTTTTCAGGTAAGCATCCGCGAGGTGAACGACGTCCCGGCAGCGCGGAAAAAACTGGGCATGCCCGATCGGCTAGGTTCCTGTCACACCGCACGGGTCGGCGACTACGTCATTGAGGGCCATGTTCCCGCCGCCGACATCCAGCGCCTGCTCAAGGAAAACCCCAAAGCTCTCGGCTTGGCTGTTCCCGCCATGCCGCCCGGTTCTCTGGGCATGGAAACCGCCAAGCCCGTTCCCTACGAAACCCTGCTCGTCCAGGCGGACGGCAGCACCCGCGTTTTTGCCAGACACTAAATCCCATGCATATGCTGGACTTATGACGATTTTTCATGACGGGTGGTAATTTAATATTTGTGATTATGAGTATTAAAAATTTGACATAGGTGTAACTCGATGGTTTTAAAATCAGACGAATGTAAATACAACTTATTTTTGGATAGCGACTAAGTCGAACCATGAATGACCTAACTCAAACAAACTATATTTAGGAGAAGAAAATGACTGACAAAAAATCACAACAAAATAAACATAACAATGATAGTGATCCCGACAAATTTCGTGAAATGGTTGCAGAGCGTGCTTATCTTAAAGCCGAAAAAAGAGGTTTTGTAGCTGGCCATGAAATAGAGGACTGGCTTGAAGCCGAACAAGAGGTAAGTAATCAATGCCATAACTGGTCTCAGGAAGTTTAGTCATATAGATCAGGTTAGAAACAGTTGGCGAAAGCGATTGGTATTGAAAACCTGGAGGATATAGCTTAACCAACCGAATTAGTGCGGGCCATTCAACTGCAAGTCAAGCAGCTTCCTTGTTTTCGATCTGACAATTACATGTCGTATGAGGACAAGGACTTTAAATGGCAAACTGAATGTCAAAAACTGGTCGCAGTATGGATGAGGTGACTATGAATATTTCAATACGTTTAATAATTGCAGGCGCACAATGTTTTATCAAGTCAGTGAGTTGGCACTAAAATGCAATGTCAGTAAGGATACGGTCAGATTTTATGCCAAAACCGGTTTGCTTCAGCCGCAGCGCAACCCAAGTAATGGCTATCAGTATTTTAGTGAACGAGATTTAAAACGCCTGGATTTTATCAGGCGGGCTAAGTATCTTGGTTACACGCTTAAAGAAATCAGACAGATTATTGAAGAAAGCCAGAAAGGTTCGTCTCCTTGCCCATTGGTCCGCGATCTCATCCAGCGACGCCTTAAGTCAAATAAAGAACGACTCACACAACTGATAGAACTACAGCATCATATGGAAGCAGCATTGATAAAGTGGCGGGCGATGCCGGATGGCGTTCCGGATGGTCACAGTATTTGCAAGTTGATTGAATCCATTGATTCATCACCAGGCAATGGCGTAACACCTGTGATGGAGACCGAAGAGGATGCGAGAAGTAAACGGCGGAGTTAAACAATTCATTAAGCTTATACAGTGGAAGGCATTTCTTACGGTCTCCGCTAAAGATGTTATTGAATCCTGACTGTAGATTTGATCAATTAACTGGAGAACATCATGGATTATTTATTTGCATTTTTACTGGTTGCGGTCTTGCTATATTTATTAATTCGTTTTGCGCCCGGAGCACTATCCTTGTTGGGCTATCGGGGTTGGTACAGCACTGAACATATCGATCCCGTCTGTGGTATGAAAGTTAAAGCCAATAAAGGTTATGGGATGGTGTATGAAGGCAGACTTTATCGTTTTTGTTCAAAACTTTGTCTGGACCAATTCGACAAAAACCAGCAACAGTATTTACCCGTGAAAAAGGATAATCAAGCAGAAAAACCATCAAAACCTGAGTAAATATGGCAACCGTGGAGCATTGGGGGCGATTTTAAGATGCCAATTGCAGTGTTTTATGAGCGGTATTGTCCCTTCCTACGCTTAATTTTATTGAATATTTTACTTGGAGAGTACCTGAACAGGGGTACCCTTTCAAAGCCTTTCCGAAAAAGGGGATAGTTAATGACCTGGATATATACCCTGTTGGGCTTGGTCACGACGAAATGTCCTTTTTCGGATCCAGTTTTAATCCAAGGAGCAAACCTATGCTTGAAGAATTCATTCATGAAACTCGTATTGCCTATTTCTCGATGGAGATTGCTCTCCATAATAATATTCCCACCTATAGCGGCGGGTTAGGTGTGTTGGCCGGTGATACGATACGCTCTGCTGCCGATCTTGAACTTCCAATGGTTGCGGTTACCCTGGTTAGTCGAGCCGGTTATTTTCGCCAGGAACTGGATGCCAATGGTGGTCAGATTGAACATCCGGATTATTGGCAACCTGATACCGCCGCTAGTCCGCTGCAAGCCAAGATAGCGGTTAACATTGAGGGGCGACCAGTGTGGGTCAGTGGCTGGTTATACATTCTGGAAGGCCACATGAACGGCCGGCAACCGGTTATTTTGCTGGATACTGATGTGGATGAAAATCATGATGACGATCGCCAGATTACCCATTATCTCTATGGCGGCGACGAATCTTACCGGTTGAAACAGGAAATCGTGTTAGGCATTGGGGGTATGCGTATGCTGCAAGCGCTGGGTTTTAAAGTGCGCCAATACCATATGAATGAAGGTCATTCGGCGTTGCTTGCCATTGAATTGTTACGTCGTTATGCCTATCCCAAAGAAGACCTGCGGTCAGGCGAATCAGCCTATGATATTCCTCAGATACGGGAACTTTGCAATTTCACCACTCATACTCCGGTCGAAGCCGGTCATGACCGATTCGCCTATGATTTGGTAGGGCGGATTCTCGGCGAGGAAATTGACAGAGCGACGCTTAAACGTCTGGCGGGTGAGGATATGCTTAATATGACCCGGCTGGCCCTCAATTTGAGCGAGTATGTTAATGGTGTTGCCAAACGTCATGCGGAAGTTTCACGGAAAATGTTTCCAGGCTATCGGGTTCATGCGGTTACCAATGGCGTACACCCTTTTACCTGGACTGCCAGGAGTTTCATTGATCTTTATAATAAGCATTTACCGGGTTGGTGCCATATACCTGAAATTTTGGTGCGTGCCGAGTGTTGTATCAGCGATGAAGCCATTTGGGAGGCTCATTGCCAAGCAAAGTCTGTTCTGATAGAAAAAGTCAAGGCACTTTGCAATATCAGCCTTGATCCACAAATACCGATCTTCGGATTTGCTCGTCGTATGACGGCATACAAGCGGCCTGATTTGTTATTTTCCGATTTAGAGCGTCTTAAAAATATTGCCCGGCAGCATCCTTTTCAAGTCGTGCTGTCCGGCAAAGCACATCCACGGGATCTGGACGGGAAACGTTTAATAAAAACCATTCATCAGTACATACATGAATTGGCAGGTGATATTCCTATGGCTTTTGTTCCGGACTACGATATGGAGATTGCGCAGACTATGGTATCCGGTGTGGACCTCTGGTTGAACACACCCTTAAGACCCATGGAAGCGTCCGGAACCAGCGGCATGAAAGCCGCTTTTAATGGTGTACCCAATCTCAGTGTCCTGGATGGTTGGTGGGTTGAAGGGTGTATCGAAGGCATTACCGGCTGGGCGGTCGGAGATGATACTGAATCCTCTAACGGGGATGATGCCAGGTCACTGTATGACAAGCTTGAACAGACGATACTGCCCTTGTATTACAATGATCGAAGCCGATGGATCGCGGTAATGAAAGGCGCCATTAGCAAAAATGCTTCGTTTTTCAACAGTCACCGTATGATGCGCCGTTATGCCGCTGAAGCTTACATTCGATAGTTGAGGAAAAATAATGGATAAAGAACTTGGGCATGGATTTTTAGTGACGCTTGAAAAGACCTTGCATACAATAAATTTAACCAAAGGAGATTAAATGATGGTTCAAGATCCGGTATGCCTAATGGAATTTTCGCCACGTGAGGCAAAAACAACCACCGAATACGAAGGGAAACTGTATTATTTCTGCTCTCCTTCCTGCCGGGATGCCTTTATTAGCCAGCCAAGCTTATATCATAATAAAGTCAAATCGATGCACTTAACTGTAGGGGTCATGGGTTCAGCTGGTAACGAGGCAGCAGATGATGTCAAAAAGAAATCCATGATCCTGGGTCAGAGTATTGCACAAAGGGGCTTCATATTAATAACGGGTGCGTGCCCCGGCTTGCCCTATGAATGTGCCCGTGGTGCAAAACAAGCAGGAGGATTATCTATTGGTATTTCGCCGGCTTTGAGCTTGGATGAGCATATACATAAATACAGGTCGCCGGCTGACGTTTATGATGTCCTTATCTATACCGGTAGCGGCTTGATGGGGCGTGAAGTGACGAATATACGCTCAAGTGATATGGTTGTAATCCTCGGAGGACGTTCCGGTACATTAGGGGAGTTTGCCATTGCTTTTGATGAAGGTAAGTTGATCGGGGTATTGCAAGGCAGTGGTGGAATTACTGATCAGATTCAGGATCTTGTGGCCAGTTTTCAGAAAGATAGCGGTGCACGTTTAGTATATTCAGCCGAACCATTGAAGTTAATCGACGAAATGGCAAAGTTATATACAGAACGTCATTATCAACGTCCTTCCTGTTTCTGCGACGCGATACCTGCAGGCGCAGGCTGAATTGTACACTCAGTTATAATAAACCGGTTTATGCAGTAGTTTTTACCGCTCATAAGCACTGACCAAGCCCCGGAAGATTACGGAAATGTAATGTCTCGGTCAGCCTCCCGTAAGGAACAACCGTTTAAACTGTCCACATTCAAATTAACCCGGAAACAGTCATGAAATCAGTTCTGAAACCACATTTCCGTTCCTTGCTGTTAGTCTTCCTCGCCAGCACCACCGGCACCGCTGGGGCGCAAGCCGCGACGCAGGTGGAAGTGTTCAAGAGTCCCCATTGCGGTTGCTGCGGAAAATGGCTCGAGCACCTGCAACAAAACGGTTTTCGGGTAAGCATCCGCGAGGTGAACGACGTCCCGGCAGCGCGGAAAAAACTGGGCATGCCCGATCGGCTAGGTTCCTGTCACACCGCCCGGGTCGGCGACTACGTCATCGAGGGCCATGTTCCCGCCGCCGATATCCAGCGCCTGCTCAAGGAAAAACCCCAAGCTCTCGGCTTGGCTGTTCCCGCCATGCCGCCCGGTTCTCCGGGCATGGAAACCGCCAAGCCCGTTCCCTACGAAACCCTGCTCGTCCAGGCGGACGGCAGTACCCGCGTTTTTGCCAGACACTAAACCCTAGGAGAAAATCCATGAAAAGTTTGATTGCCCCTGTCCTCGTCACCCTTGCCGCCGCAGGCTTTTCCGCGCGCAGCATCACCACTACTACAGACCTAACATTCCCATTTTGTATGATATAAACTCTTTGGTGAATTCAATGTGAGTTTCCTCATCTATTGAACTTTAGGCGTTTCTCATTTTGGGAGGCCCACAATGATTCCCGAAATTGTCAAACTCTGTGAGCCTCCGGCAAAGCCGAGTGTTTACCTTTGATTAATCAGATAAAAAAGGAGAGCATCATGACCGATGAGCACGAGACGCACCACATCGCCAAGGGCGGGTGGGTGTTTTACGGGTTTCTTTTAATTGCCGGGTTTTTGCTGTTCACAGAGCATCGCGCCCATGTGCTGGGCATCCTGCCGTACCTGTTCCTGCTGGCCTGTCCACTGATGCATTTGTTCATGCATCACGGTCACGGCGGCCATGGCCATCATGCCCACAACTACGACACAACCGAAGGAGACAGGAAATGAACACCCCATCCCCGGCTTATGGACTTTGGTCGCTGGTCATCATCAATTCACTGGTATTCATCATCTTCGCCTTCAGCTTTGCCAAGCCGCAAAGCAAGCGCGACTGGCGCTCTTTCGGCGCCTTCTCGGCCTTCATCGTGGCACTGTTCACCGAGATGTATGGCTTCCCGCTTACCATTTATCTGCTTTCCGGCTGGCTCACCAAGCGCATTCCCGGCATCGATCCGTTTTCGCATGATGCCGGCCATCTGCTGGAAGACCTGTTCGGCTGGCGCGGCAACCCGCACTTCGGACCCTTTCACTTGATTAGCAGCGTTCTGATCGTTGCCGGGTTCTTTCTGTTATCCAGCGCATGGCGGGTGCTGTACCGGGCGCAACGCCGGCATACCTTGGCCACAACCGGACCCTACACAAAAATCCGGCATCCGCAGTACGCCGGGTTCGTGATGATCATGCTTGGGTTCCTGCTGCAATGGCCGACCATCGTGACAGTGGCGATGTTTCCTATTTTGCTCTACATGTACGTTCGACTTGCCCGAACCGAAGAGAGAGAAGCCTATGCTGAATTTGGGGAGACATATTCAAATTATGCAGATCGTGTACCGGCATTCTTTCCACGATTTAAAATCTAAATGGCGGATGATGAACGATGTCATTTTAACTATTGAATTATTCTGGAGAAAACTCATGAAAACAAAGTTACTGATTACCCTGCTTTTAGCTCTTGGTTTGCTGTCCGCTTGCGCCGAGATGAATCCGCATCCGATGGATATGAGCCAAGCTGTGCAAAGTGCGTCATCCAAAGCCGATCATGAGGCGCTGGCCCAACACTATGAGGAAGCGGCCAAAGAAATGCAGCTTAAAGTTGAGGAGCACAAGAAACTGCTTAGCCAGTATCAGTCAAAAAGCTATCTCTACGGTAGACAGGCGCAAAGTTTTAAAGACCATTGCCAGTGGCTGCTTAACGCCTATGAAAAAGCCGTTGAGGAAAACTTGCGTATGGCAAAGCTGCATCGTCAGATGTAACGCTTCACACAAGCCAAGGGATTGGAATGCTACCCATCCCCTTTTATACAAGACTCTATGTGAAATTGAGCCAAGGTACGCTATGGCATACCTTTTCGTCGGTTAATGGTACGTACAGCGTACCTTGGCTTCAACGTTAAACATTTTCAGGATAGCCAATGGCTGATTGTTGTAACGACAAGGCTTGCAAGATCGAGGCGCTTCGTAATCGCCAAAGCTCGACCCTTAAGATAGTATTAGGTATTAATGCTGCCATGTTCATAGTAGAACTCACAGTGGGGCTAATCGGTGGTTCTGTCTCGCTGGTAGCGGATTCGCTGGATATGCTTGGCGATGCCCTGGTGTATGGCTTCAGTATTTACGTTGTTGCGCGCGGCGTAAGAATGAAAGCCAAAGCAGCCCTATTCAAAGGCGGCATCATGGCGGCCTTTGGTTTTTTCGCTCTTGGGCAGGCCATTTACAAGATTGTTTTTCCGCAGGTTCCAGTATTCGAGGCCATCGGTGCAATTGGTCTACTGGCGCTTGCAGCCAATAGTATTTGTTTGGCTTTGCTCTGGCGACATCGAGCCGATGATATAAACATGAGTTCAGTTTGGTTGTGTTCCCGCAATGATATTATTGCGAATGTCTCAATATTGTTTGCCGCCGCAGGCGTATGGTTTACCCATTCAGGTTGGCCCGATGTCCTGGTTGGCTTGGCACTTGCCGCTCTCTTTCTACGTTCAGCGCTATTCGTATTGCGCGGGGCTGTTGCGGAGCTTCGAGCAATCAATGCCTAACATTTCTACCAACTCGAACACCCAAAGGCGGGCAAAAAAGTCTGCCCCACGCTGGCTAAGCCATTGCCTGTATCGTCTTCGGATGAGTCCGGATGTTTACTATCTGCTTCGGTGACGATATGAGAGTCAAAGAAAAACCCATTTCCAATTATCCCTGGTACCTTCGACCCTTCTTTTGGAATCAAAAAAGAAAATACGGACAAGTCCTTAAGCCTGCATTGATTTGGGCCAGAGTCCCCCGGTTGTTTGCAGCGGTAGCCTTACTCTATGGGGTGCTGGATAGAAAAAGCAGCCCTATAGATTCCGTTCTACGCTCCTTGATAACGGTGAGAGTATCGCAAATAAACGAGTGCCGTTTTTGTATTGATATTAACTCCGCCATGTTGGCAAAAAAAACGGGCTCTATGAACAAAGTGGAGGCCCTTGAACAATGGCAACAAAGCGAGTTGTTTGATCACAAAGAAAGGGTTATCCTTGAATATGTCGAAGCTGTAACATATACCGACCGGCAAGTTGATGATGACTTGACTCAGCGCCTGTATGAATATTTTAACGAAGATGAAATAGTCGAACTCACCGGACTCATTGCCTTTCAGAATTTATCCAGCAAATTTAACAGTGCCCTGGATTTGCCTGCGCAAGGATTTTGTCGTCTGCCGGAAAGTGCAGGCCACAATAATGAAAAATCAAACGTTTAATACAAGTTGGCATTGCCGATTTTCTGTTAATGGGACTGCATGGGCAGATATTTTGCTCCATGCAAAATCTGCATAACCCACCTCCCTGTGGGTTATGCAGGAGGTAGAGCACTAACAGACAGTAGGCGGCTCTAGCCGACGCAGGGAGCAGTTGCCGAGGAGCACCACTATGAACGCATGGCACAAACTATCGATTATCGAAGCCGCAAGCCTTCTTGATACCGATGTGGAGCAGGGCTTTCTGCCAATGAAGCAAAAAATCGGCTCGCCCGGTATGGGCAAAATAAACGACGCAAGGGCAAGTACTTCGACCTTGGTCATTTTTGCAAGCCAGTTCAAATGAACGGCTCAGGAGAAATATCATGAAATCCGCCTTGCTATGGGCTAACCTGTTGTGGCCTGCTTCGATGCTCGCCGCTGACAATAACGTTGAACCGGTTTTGCCATTGGCGCAACTGATCCAGGAGGCGTTGGATCAAAACCCTGAAATCAAGGCGGCTGAACAACGCTGGGTATCTGCTCAGGCCAGAATTTCCCAGGTCCAGACCCTCCCCGATCCTAAACTTCTCTGGAGTCACAGGGAATTGGAAAAACGGGAAACGATGGCTGGAGTCAGTCAGGCGATTCCGTTTCCTGGCAAACTCGGCCTCAAAGGTGAAATCGCGTCCAGTGAAGCCGAAATGCTGGAACAAAACTATCTGGCGACCCGACTCGGACTGGCCGCCGCCCTCAAAGAGGCCTATTACGATCTCCATTTTATTGTCAAATCGATAGCTATTGTAGAGAAAAACAAGCGCCTGCTGGTTCAGTTCGAGGAAACCGCCAAGGCGTACTATGAGGTAGGAAAGGGCGCGCAACAGGATGTCTACCGGGCACAGACGGAAATTTCGCGGCTGATCGCGCGGCTGGCCAGTTTGGAACAACGCAAACAATCGCTGTCGGCAGACATTAACCGGCTCTTGAATCGCGATCCCTTTAGTCCGTTGGGAATTCCGGAAGAGATAGCGATAATGCCGTTGCAACACAGCAAGGAACAGTTGGAAGTATTGGTCGGCACCTCGGCGCCGCTACTTACCACCCAAATAAAGGGCGTGGAACGCGGCGATAAAACAATCGATCTGGCAAAGCGGGAATATTTACCCAATTTTGAACTCAGCGCCAGCGGCATCCGTGAAGAACCGACCGGACTCAACGGTTATCAGGTCATGCTCAATGTGGAAGTGCCGCTCTACTTTGCCACCAAACAACGGCAAGGGGTGAAAGAGGCGGTGGCCGGACGGGAGGCCAGCAGGGACGATTTGCAAAAGGTCAGGCAGGAACTGCTGTTTCGCGTCAAAGACAATATCGCACAGGCACAACGCGCCGATGAACTTATCCGCATCCTTCAAGGCGCCATCATTCCCCAGGCACATTTCACACTTGCTGCCGCTCAGGCGAGTTATGGCGTCGGCAAAGTGGATTTCCTCAGTTTGCTGACCAGCTTGCTGACGCTGCTGGACAATGAAATCGAACTACATGGCGAAATTGTCGAACATGAAAAAGCCCTCGCCCGGCTTGAAGGCATCATTGGAGAACGGCCATGATTCATAAACACAGCAGCCTCATCAAGCAACTGTTCAATAAAAGCGGTGCTATAGCCATTTATGCCTTGCTGCTGGCGGCTGCGCCGCCGGCATACGCAGGAGACCCCCCGAATCATGCCGGAGCGGATCACTTGGCCGAGGCCAAAGAGCCTGATAGCCAAAATATCATGAACATCGACGTCGAACGCCTGCAATCGATTGGCGTCAAGTTCGAGGAAGCCAAATACCGGCCCATGGAACAAAAAATCCGTACCGTGGGCCGTGTGGAAATCAACGAGCGTTTTATCGCCCAGGTGAATATCAAAATAGCAGGCTGGATCGAACAACTCTATGTGAACACCACGGGTGAACATGTCAAAAAAGGCCAGATACTGTTTACCCTGTATAGCCCGGAACTGGTGGCAACCCAGCAGGAATATTTGCTTGCCTTGCAAAGCGCAAAAGCTTTAGGAAACAGCGAGTTCCCCGAAATTGCCAGAGGCGCGAATTCGTTGCTTGATGTGGCGCGCCGGCGTTTACGCCTGTGGGATATTGAAAACTATCACCTCCGTGATCTGGAACGCACCGGTGAAGTGCTGAAAACCCTGCCGATCCATGCGCCGCTCACCGGCACGGTTATTACTAAGACGGCTTTAGCCGGCATGCGCGTTAATCCCGGCGATCAGCTTTATACCATTGCCGATCTGACCAAGGTGTGGGTGCAGGCCGATATCTACGAATATGAACTGCCGCTGATAAAACTGGGGCAAACTGCATCTGTCAGTCTATCTTACGCACCAAACAATCAGTATCAAAGCCGGATCGATTTCATTTATCCGACGGTAGACCCGCAAACCCGTACTGCCAAGGTTCGCTTCGTACTGGATAACCCGTCAGAAATTTTCAAACCGGGAATGTTTGCTAATGTAGAGCTTGCCGTGCCGCTGGGAACACGGTTGGTAGTGTCCAAAAATTCGGTGCTGGAATCCGGGGAGCGGCAGATCATTTTTATTCATCTGGGCGGCGGTAAACTTGAATGGCGCAACGTAAAAATAGGTCAGCGCAGCGGTGACTGGATCGAAATTCTGGAGGGACTGCATGAGGGCGAACATATTGTCACCTCGGCGAACTTTCTGCTCGATTCCGAAAGCCAGCTCAAGAATGCAGTAGGCGGCATGAAAGGGATGAAGCATTGAGATCGACCCGTTTTAACAGACATTTCAAATAGTCAACAGGATCGGTCATGGTCGAAAAACTCAACGAGGTTTGAAGAAAAATGCGGACGAAAACTTGGATTGTCTTGAGGGTTTGGATGTTTTTCGGCGGACTCGCGGCGTGGATTCTGGCCGCGGTCATAGCGTTCCGCGGCGAGTTGCTGTGGGCCTTGGCGTGCGTCCTGTTCGCTCTCGGCGCCGACACGGCTAGCCGGCTTTGGAGCCGTAAGTCTCCCGTTCCCATGCCTTATCTCATGCGCTGGGTGCTCCTTGTTCCACGAGGCCCGCACTCGCCTAAGCAGCTTAAGAAAGTTCTTCAGCCTCGAAGCGGAGAACGTATCCTGGAAATTGGCCCGGGGATAGGTATCCATGCACTTCCGATAGCAACTTCGCTGCTCCCTGATGGAGTGCTCGATGTTCTCGACATGCAACAAGAAATGCTTGACGATTTGACCCGGCGAGCAGCGAAACTCAACATCGGCAACATCGCGCCAAAGCAAGGGGACGCCCAGCAACTCCCATATCCCGACCGAATTTTCGACGGTGCTTACATGATTGGAGTGCTCGGGGAAATCCCTGACGCGGTCGCCGCTCTCAGCGAGCTTCGGCGAGTACTGAAGCCAGGTGGCCGGCTGGTCGTCAGCGAATTGCTCATCGATCCGGACTTTGTCTCGTTGTCGACTTTACAGGAGAAAACCGGAAATGCAGGCTTTGTATTGCAACGTTATGCCGGCCCATGCTGGGCGTACTCCGCAGTGTTTCGACCCGCCGTCGCCTGACACATGTAATGGTTTAATTAAACAGGAAGCTTTTAAAGGGGAACGGATGATATGGTAGAAAACCTCATCGAATTTTGCGCGAAGAACCGCTTCATCGTCTTTTTGCTGGTATTCGGCCTTGCCGCTGGCGGCTTGTGGGCCATGAAGAACACCCCCATCGATGCCTTGCCGGATTTGTCCGACACCCAGGTGATTATCTATACCCAGTGGCCGGGCCGCTCGCCGGACCTGATGGAGGACCAGATCACCTATCCCATCATCACCGCCCTGCTGTCCGCACCCAATGTGACGGTGGTGCGGGGGTTCTCGGACTTCGGTTATTCCTACGTCTACGTGCTGTTCAAGGACGGCACCGACATCTATTGGGCGCGGTCCCGCGTTTTGGAATATATGAACCAGTTGTCCGGCAAACTGCCGGAAGGCGTGACGCCGCAGCTCGGGCCGGACGCCACGGCGGTCGGTTGGGTGTTTCAGTACGCTCTGGTGGATACAACCGGGCAGCAGGATTTGGCTTCGCTCCGCTCGTTCCAGGACTGGTATCTGCGCTATTGGCTCCGCGCCGTGGACGGCGTTGCCGAAGTCGCCAGCGTGGGCGGTTTCGTGCGTCAGTACCAGATTAATCTCGATCCCACCAAGGTGCTGGCTTACCGACTCAACCTGAATGAGATTATCGACAAGGTGCGCCAAAGCAACCTCGACGTAGGCGGGCGAGTCGTCGAGTTCTCCGGCTTGGAATATATGATCCGGGGGCGCGGCTATATCAAGTCCACCGCCGATATTGATCAAATCGCGGTGGGCGCCAGCCCGAGTGGCACGCCGATTCTGCTGCGCGATGTCTCGACGGTTAGTTTGGGGCCGGACATGCGGCGCGGTATCGCGGAACTGGACGGCCAAGGCGAGGCGGTGGGAGGCGTCGTCATCATGCGCTACGGCCAGGATACCCTGGAGGTGATTGATCGCGTCAAGGCCAAACTCAAGGAGATCGAGCCGTCCCTGCCCGCCGGCGTCAAGATCGTGACTGCCTACGACCGCAGCGACCTGATCAAGGAGGCTGTTTCCACTGCCAATGAAAACCTGATTGAGGAGTTGATCACGGTCAGCGTCTTGATCATCATCTTCCTGCTGCATTTCCGTTCAGCCCTGATTCCTATCATCACCTTGCCCATCGCAATCCTGATCGCCTTCATCCCGATGTATTTTCTTGGGGTGGGCATGAACATCATGTCCATCGGCGGCATCATCGTCGCCGTCGGCGACATGGTGGACGCCTCCATCGTGATGGTCGACAATGCTCACCGTCGGTTGGAGGATTGGGAACGCGGTGGCCGCGTGGGCGACCGCAACCGGGTTCTCATTGATTCCGCCAAGGAAGTAGGGCCGCCGATCTTCGCCTCGCTGCTTGTGATTGCCGTCGCCTTCATGCCGGTCTTCACGCTGGAGGGTCAGGAAGGGCGCTTGTTCAAGCCGCTGGCGTTGACCAAGAACCTGTCCATCGCCATGAGCGCAGTCATCGCGGTGACGCTGATCCCGGCCTTGTTGTCCCTCTTTATCCGGGGCCGGATCATCCCGGAACGACGCAACCCGGTCAGTCGCTTGCTGCAGTGGGCTTACGCGCCCATTCTGAGGCTCGCGCTGCGTTACCGGACGCTACTGGTAGCACTTGCCATCTTGCTCATCGCCAGCATCGCTCTGCCGTATCAGCGCATGGGCTCGGAATTCATGCCACCGCTGTATGAAGGCACCATTCTGTACATGCCGACCACGCTGCCGGGCATCTCGGTCACAGAAGCCGGGAAACTCCTGCAACAGATGGACCAAAAGCTTAAGGCGTTTCCCGAAGTCGGGCATGTGTTCGGCAAATCCGGCCGCGCCGAAACCTCCACCGATCCGGCGCCGTTCAGCATGATGGAAGTGGTGGTGGAGTTGAAGCCTAAGGAGCAGTGGCGGGAGGGCCTGGGTTATGAAGACCTGATCGCCGAGATGGACCGTGCCTTGCAGTTTCCAGGTGTGACCAATACCTGGTCCATGCCGATCAAGGCGCGCATCGACATGCTCACCACCGGTGTGCGTACTCCCGTGGGCATCAAGATATTCGGGCCGGACCTCAAAAAAATCGAGGAGATCGGTAAAGCCATCGAGATGATCGCCAAAGAAGTTCCCGGTACCCGCAGCGTTTACGCGGAACGGGTTTCGGGCGGCTATTTTCTGGACTTCGTCATTAAGCGCGATGAGATCGCCCGCTATGGCTTCACCGTCATGGACGTCAGCAAGATGATCGAATCCGCTATTGGCGGGGAAAGCATCACCACTACCATCGAGGGGCGTGAGCGCTATCCCGTCAATGTTCGGTATCTGCGCGAGATGCGAGACGATCTGGATAAATTGGGACGGGTGTTGGTGAGCGCCCCCAATGGTGCACAGGTGCCCATCGCCCAGCTCGCGGAGCTGCGCATGGTCAGCGGCCCGGCGATGATCCGGGACGAGGACGGCATGCTGGCCGGTTACGTCTATGTGGACATGGCCGGACGAGATGTGGGCGGTTATGTGGAGGATTTGAAGCGCATCGTGAAGGAAAAAATCGAGTTGCCGACAGGTTACACCTTGACCTGGTCGGGACAATACGAATTCATGGAACGTGTGCAGCAGCGTCTCAAGATTTTCGTGCCGTTGACGCTTGCGATCATCTTTGTCCTGTATTACTTCACCTTCGGTTCCGTCACCGAAACGCTGATGGTGATGCTGGGTGTGCCATTGGCCCTGGTCGGCGGCGTGTGGGCGCTTTATGGGCTCGGGTACAATATGAGCATTGCCGTTTGGGTGGGTTTGATCGCGCTCGCGGGCGTCGCCGCCGAAACCAGCGCCGTAATGCTGTCCTATCTGGATGAGGCCGTCCGCAGACGCCAGGAAGCCGGACAGTTGCGTTCGCTCGCGGATTTGCTGGAGGCCGTTCAAACCGGCGCCATGGAGCGTATCCGTCCGGTCATGATGACGGGCCTGGCCAATATCGTCGGGTTGTTTCCGGTCATGATCGCCACAGGCACCGGCGCCGACGTGATGAAGCGCATAGCCGCCCCCATGATCGGCGGGATCGGTTCGGCCATGTTGTTGACGCTGCTGGTCATTCCGGCGCTCTATGTTATTTGGCGTTGGCATAAAGACATTAAGCGCCTTTCGGTAAGCGAGTAGGAATTCACAATGATGGTCATACTTTGTGGCGATGTTGCTCGTTATTCTCATTGCCGCTGAGATTTTTACCAAAGTACGGGGTCTCTTATCGCGATCTTCGCTGACACAGAGGGCGTTAATGTCAATGAGCAAATATCTAAACACAACGGAAAGACGGACATGGCCTGGAAAAATCTAGCGCAAACCGACCTCAGCGATGCATGGTTTTATGAGGGAGGGCAGGCGAGAGCCTGTTCTCTACTCTACCTAATATTACTTATGGATCAAGTTCCTGTCTTTAGGGAAGTTCAATGAATACGTGGATAATGAGTGGGGTCTTAGCCTTGCTTTTTCTTTTGGTATTGACAGGCCTATTCTTCTTTGTGGTGACGAGGGGTGCGTTGCTTGTGCGCGGACTGTTATCAGGTTCAAACAGCGATAAGTCGCACGTGTATCCCATCTATTCGAACATGCGACTCATCAAGCTGGTTGATTTTCAGCCTATCATCTCGGCAATATTGCTGTTTCAGTATCACCGGCTTGTTTCGAAGATTGTCTCTGGACTCAAGCAGTCGGATTTAAGAAATAAGAAAGTGCTCATTACGTCATGTGCATTCGGAAATTTAATTCCGCAAGTCGTGAAAACAGTTGTTCAAGCGGGTGCTGAGCGCGTCTTCATCGCGGACATTATTCACAATGAACTTGTTCACGCAAAGAATAAGCTTGGCAACTTTTCGGGGAAAGTGGATTTCATCGAAGAAAATGCCACGGCCATGAAACAGAAGGACGGCGTTGTCGATGCCAACATCATGTTTTTTCTGCTCCATGAGCTGCCGCATCACATGAAGAGACAAGCTCTGCGCGAGGCAAGGCGTATGCTCAACCCGGGAGGAAAGCTCTTTCTTGCGGAATTTCATCGCCCAGAATTGTGGGTATTGCGCACCCTGAGCTGGACTTACTTCAAGGTCTTCGAGCCGCTTGGCCTTGCGCTCTGGGATACTTGTGACCCACTCGGCTATTTGGAAAACATGGGAGGATGGACGTGTGAACGTACAACGTATTTTTTCGGAAATTTCCAGATAATCACTGCAACGAAACAGTAACGGCCGTACGGCGGGTAAATTGTAGCGGTGTGGGCAGGCTTTTTTGCCCACCGGAATAAGCTATAAAAGGTGGGCAGAAAAGCGTTGCCTAACCGATGCGTTAATCTCATAGTAGCGGCTATTCAATTATAGTTACGGAAGTTTACTCAGTAAAACAAACGTGATGGAAAAAATCATATGTAATTTGGTCAGTCAAATAGAGGTGAAAGAATATGGTAGCATTTCGCATAGGTATGACGGTTTTCCTCGGATTATTGGTTTCAGCTAACGCACATGCAGTGCCAAGCATGGGGCGGCAGACGGGTATGCAGTGCGCCTCCTGCCATACGGTCTTCCCGGAACTGACGCCGTTCGGGCGGCAGTTCAAGTTGCGCGGCTTCAGCCAAAAAGCGCCCAACGTCAAGTTCCCGGCCTCGCTTCCTATCTCAGCCCTATTGCAAGTTTCCTGGATTTCTACCCAGAAAACCAAGGGGACAGATCCAGTGAATTTTCCGCGTAACAATGAAGTCATCCCGCAGGCGGTAGGTTTGTATTATGGAGGGAAAATAACCGAGAAATCGGGGGCATTGATCCAAGCCTTTTATGACGGCATAGAGGATAAAGTCGTGATGGAGATGTTCGATGCTCGCTATGCCAACAGCCTTTCAGTCGCCGATAACCAGGAACTGGTTTATGGCCTTACCCTCAACAATAATCCGACGGTGTCTGATATCTATAACAGCACGCCGCAATGGAGTTTTCCCCATACCGGAACTGCAGCCCTGTCGCCAGCCGCGCGAACTCAGATCGATACCACCCTGGCTAGTCAAGTAGGAGGTTTAGGCGTCTATAGCTTGTGGAATAACCTGGTGTACGGAGAAGTGGCCTTTTATCGTAGCGCCAGACGAGGCTTGCTACGTCCGCTGGGTGCGGGTGTCCCCACAAATAACGTGGTAGATGGCTTTGTACCCTATTGGCGAGTTGCCTTACAGCACGAATGGGGATCTCACAGCCTGGCGGCGGGGACTTACGGCATGGTGGCTGACGTTTTTCCAGATCCCGATAATACTGGAGGACCTACAGATCGTTTTACGGATGTTGCCCTTGATGCCCAATACCAATACATTAGCGGCGCACATATTGTTAGCACCGCTGCAACCTGGATCCGGGAAGCACAAGACTGGAATGCAAGCACTGCCCAGGGCCTCACATCTAATAGATCAGATGTCCTGCAAACATTCAGAATTGATGCTCATTATTACTACCAACGCCGTTTTGGCGGCGGTATCCAGTTTTTTTCCACATGGGGCAATAGCAATGAACTCAAATACAACACCGGGGAACCGGTTACAGGCAGCGCCAACGGCAACCCAAACAGCGATGGCTTGATTGCGGAACTGAATTACCTTCCGTGGTCTAACCTGAAACTGGGTGCACGGTACACCGCCTATGGACAATTCAATGGCGCCAGACACAACTATGACGGTTTCGGCAGAAATGCCTCCGACAACAACAGCATTTTTTTGCTGGGCTGGCTCTTATTCTGAAGCGAAAGCTTCTATCTAAAATTGATGGAGGTACCTATGCAAGCGTTTGTGGAATCAATATCATCCTGCACCTTGAGGACATTACCGGCGCCTCTGCGCCTATTGTTCAGCGTTTTTTTGCTGACGATTGGGATAGGGTATTTGGCAGCATTGTTCTACTTGTATCTCGAGGACGTGGACCCGCACAAAAGGATGAGAATGGGCTTGGTCGAAGGGATCACCATGAAATATCACGGCGTGCGCGGCAACACCCGCCTTGAGTCTGCCCTGCGGGGGATGATGGCGAATAAGATCACGTCTTCCGAAACGGAGGAGGTGTTGCGCTGGATAAGCGCTGGGGCGTCAGAGGCAGGATACCGAGAAAATGTGAAACCGCTGTTGGATAAAAACTGCGTTACTTGCCACAACGCTAAGTCGAGTCCTACCGTTCCGCCGTTAACCACCTTCGAAGAAGTCCGCGAAGTGACACGCGTTGACATGGGGCCGAGCCTAGACCAGCTTGCGCGCGTGTCTCATGTTCATCTGTTCGGCATCAGCATCATATTCCTTCTGACCGGAATGATTTTCTCACTGAGCGAAATCACCTCAGCCTTGAAACTGCCCATCATTGTCGTGCCTTACGTCGCGATTTGGATGGATATCGGGTCCTGGTGGATCACAAAGTACCAGCCCTTTTTTGCCTATATCGTCATTATCGGTGGAGGTTTTATGGGGATGGCGCTGGCCGCGCAGATTCTTATTCCGCTCTGGGAAATGTGGTTTAAAAAACCTGGCGCCACTCCTATCGATACACCAACTAAGCACGCGAGTGATCGAGAGTAGTGAAATGAGATCAACGAGTATAGGAGACTATTATGTTCTGTTTTCGACAGCAATACCGGGAAACGCATTACCGAATTGAAATAAACGTTCCAACCAAACCCCAATCTTTCAATGAATAGGAGAAAGCCATGAAATTCATCTTCATCAGCAGCGCCACCTTGGCGGTTTTATTATTCGCGGGCCAGGCTCCCGCAGCCGATGGACAGGAAGTCTATAGCAACAACTGTGCTGTCTGTCATGCCGCCATGCCACCGAAGCTTGGCGACAAGGCGGCATGGGGGCCATTGATTAAGAAGGGGGCCGATGTACTGGCCGCTTCCGTTATCAATGGCAAGGGAGCAATGCCCCCACGGGCCGGGCAACCCGAATTGAGCGATGCGGATATCGGCGCCGCCGTGGATTATATGATGACGCAAGCTAAGTGATGTTTACTAAACCAAGTCAATGGCATTGGCGCAGGGACATCAAGTTTCTTGCGGGAAAGTTGGCTGTATGAGCGGTTCGGAAGCTACGACGCGGAAAGCCGATGACGGTAGGGCCGATTCGAAAGCAGCGCTTGCTACGAGCCGGTTTATTCACCGGAAAATCCTGATCCGGCTGTGCCTGGGGTGGCTGTTCCTCAGTGTGACGGTCGGCGGCGGTGTTTTATGGCTGGAAGTCAATCGCATCCAGCAGTTCGTGCATGAACTCGCACTCAGGGAATCCGCGACTTTCAGCGGGGAGTCCGCTCATAATCTGGACAAAATAGACCAAGGCGCTTTGGAACACTTGAAGCGGCTGGCGCAGCAGTTGGTTGCCCAGCACTTCCTTATCGTCGAGTTGTATGATCGAACTCAGCAACTTAAGCTCGAAGCCGTTCGTAGCGGAAAGGAGTTTTCCGAACAAACGATTGACCAGTACCGGCACAAGTTTCCCAAGGAGCGAGAGTTTTCCCACCAACTGCATTTCATCGACGGGGAACTGTTGCTGGTGACTCTGGTCCCGCTGAAGGGTACCCAAGATATGCCGATCGGCTACTTCGAGGGCGTCTATCAGGTCGATCGGCAGACCCTGGACTCGATCAAGGCCGACCTGCGGCGCACGCTGCTGTTCGTCACCCTCGGCATCACGTTTACCACCCTGTTGATGTATCCGATCATCCTGACGCTCAACCGGGGACTGATCAAATTGTCCGGCGATTTGCTGAAAGGCAACCTGGAACTGATGAATGTGCTCGGCTGCGCGATTGCCGAACGCGACTCCGATACCAATAGCCATAACTACCGGGTAACCTTCTATGCGCTACGGCTTGGCGAGGCGATTGGGCTCGCCCGTGAAGCTATTCACGACCTGATTGCCGGCGCTTTTTTACACGATGTCGGCAAAATCGGCATCCGCGATCCGATCTTGCTGAAACCGGGAAAACTGACGACGGAAGAGTTCGAGGTCATGAAAACGCACGTATCGCTGGGCGTGGATATCCTGAGCAAATCAAGCTGGCTAAGCGGCGCCAGGGACGTCGTTGAGTTTCATCATGAGCAATACGACGGTACGGGTTATCCGCAGGGGCTCAAGGCTGAAGCGATTCCCCTGAATGCGCGAATATTCGCCATCGTGGATGTGTTCGACGCCCTGACTTCCAAGCGTCCATACAAGGAATCGTGGACAATGCCCGAAGCCATCGCTATGCTCGAACGGGACAGCGGCAGCCACTTTGACCCGCAGTTGGTGAGTGTTTTTGCGATGATCGCACCCCGTCTTCACGAGGAGATGAGCGGCCTTGAGGAACACCGGATGGAAGCAATGTTGCAGCACCTCATTGGCCCCTATTTTTTGGCTACTGCCAGCGGTAGTCGACGCCAAGACACATAGCAGTCAATATTAGTGTGATATCGCTGAAAATTGACCAATACAGCAAAAACCAAACCGCCTACAGGAAAGTCATCGATGCTGTTGACATAAAGTTTTAAAACACATTGCTAAAGGGTATTGATGCCCATGAAAAAGCCGCCGAGGAAAACTTGAATATGGCAAATTTGCACGCGTCACTCTCTTGGGCAAAGTTTTATAAGTCCTTTACCGAAAAAACATCACATAACTCACTTGCAGGGTAATCATCAAGCCATCGAGCAACGCGATAAAGGCGAAACCCTTTTTTGTGGCGCGCGGGGAAATCCATTGCGCAAGAAAGGGTCCCAGCCGTCCGCCCCAGAGTACGCCGAGCATCGTGAATGCCGCCAACTCCAAAGGCACGCCGCCGTAATAGAAGGTATGAATAAAAGCCAGTAGCAGGGAATTTAACGACAACAATACCACGCCCAGTCCGATTGCCCGGTTAGCGTTAAGGCCATAGGCGAGCATACAAAAGGCGGCAATGATTTCGCCTTCGCCGATCGCAACCCAGCCGGTAATCATGCCGCCGATAAAAGAGACTAGAATGATTGGGATACGGGCTTTTGCAGGAAGTTCTGTTAGTCCGCCTTTTCGATCCAACGTGATCAGCGTCAGCAAGCCGGTCAAAAACGCAATGGGACCAAACAGCCCTTTGACCAACATCGGCTGCGGGTGAATCAAGAATGTGGAAATCATTGTCCCGATAATCAGCGATGGCACGGTCCATTTCAAAAGCGGTAACGGCACTTCGCCGCGCCGCAGCCAACCGGATGCGCCGCTGGTCATGCCGACAGCCTGCGTGACGAACGCGAGTTTCAAGGCGCTGACGGGATCCACTTGGTAAGCGAACATCAGCACGGGAATAAAAACAATGCCTCCCCCAATCGCGGTAGCATTACCGATGAATGCACCAAACACACCGACGATAATCAGCGGCCAATGGCTGGCTGCAAGTCCGATGGGGTCTGGGAATATAGTCGCGTAACCGGCAATCCAGATAAGAGTGAAGACAAAAAGCCAAGGCGTGAAATACGGAAAGCTTTTTGCCGATGAAGAGTTGTCCAGCTCCATCACAGGCGCGGAATAACGAGAGAACTGCTGTTTTTGATTGCTTCTCATAAATGCAACTCGTTAAATGTTTTGATTATTTTTAATTTGTTGCAGTCGGATAATGAGCGAATTAAAAACAGTTTTTGAACAATAAGCCAGTTCGCATCCTTTCTTTTTAAGAAATTCCCACATCAATTTATTAATACTAGGCATATTTTCAGCAGCACAAATCGCTTCAGTACTTGAATAGGTCGAAACACAATAGGGCACTAAGTAGGTCAAGGTGATTTTGATGTATTCTTTAATCGATAATCCATCGCTCAACATGACATCGCCGTGATTGATTAACATCAGAATTGAACCCACGACTAGCGCAACCTTAATCGCGCGCGTCAGGATATTTTTTTGCAAGGCAATTTTAAGCCAACCATTTATCATGCTGTGTCATCCTTACCCAGGTAATGTGCGATAAACACATAAAGATTGGGTGTTTAATAGTTAAAGTCTGATTGTTAAGATTTGTGTGTTTATAGAGTGATTGCGGACAATTAGGCGACAACCTGCCAAAGCAGCCGTATCCCGACCGCGAACAAGAACAGCGCAAATATCCTTTTCAGGTTCTCGGTCGGCAGCTTATGTGCGAGTTGCGCCCCCATTGGACCGAATACCCGGCTACTGGTCACGATGCAGAGAAACGCCGGCACATAGAGATAACCCAGGCTCCAACTGGGTAGACCGGCGTTGCCCCAGCCCAGGGCGATGTAGCCGAAAGATCCGATGATAGCGATGGATAATCCGCAGGCGCTGGAAATGGCCACAGCTTGGCGCAAGGGAAACTGACGCTTGACCAGGAAAGGGACAATGATGACCCCTATGCCGGCACCCAGGAGGGTGCAAAGTACACCGATGATGCCGCCTGCACCGACAAGGCTTCGGTCGCCAGGCGACTTGTCAGGATCGAGCGCTGGCGAGTAGGGTTTAATCATCTGAAAAGCTACCCATAACGGAAAGAAGGCGAACAGCGTTTTAAAAAGATTGGTCGGCAGGCTGTCCGCGACGACCGAACCCAGCAGGGCACCGATCAGGACGCCGGGAACCAGTTGCTTCACGACCGGCCAGTCGACTGAACCGTGGCGGTGATGAGCCTGAAGAGAGGCGGCTGAGGTGACGATGATGGTGGCTAGCGAAGTCGCCACGGCCATCAGCATGACCAAGTCCGGCGCAATCCCCTGTGCCGAAAAAAGCCAGACCAGGAAGGGGACAATGATAATGCCGCCGCCGATGCCGAACAGTCCGGAAAGCAGGCCCGCAGCGCTTCCCAAAAGCAGATAGTAAATACTTGGCAAGCCGACCATCGCCAGCGTGAGCGTCGCGGTAATCCAGAACAGTGTCTTATACAGACGCTCGCTTTTAGGCTCTGGGCCAGTCTCGCCAGATTCGTCGGTCTGAACGGATGACTGATAAAGCTTGCTATAGGCAAATACGAGACAATTAACCGCTGTGAAGTTAAAGATCGGACTCAGGAAGTGCAACACCGACAGGTGGCTGATGGCTGCGCTGCCAAAACCAGCCGCCATCAACGCCAATGGTGCTGTGTCATAAAGGGAAGCCCAATCGCGACCGTGGTGTCGCCACCAATCAACGACTCCGAATTTCACTTGCATCATGGTGTTTTCCTTTCCAAAAAATGAAGCGGCGCTTATAGAATTGGATGGTTTTTGCGTAATCATCTATTTGAGCCTCAGGGCATAGACCTAAAAAATCGATATAAACGTGCTTATTTCTGAAAAGAGGGCTGCCGATAAGATCATTCCTAGTGGGAAACAAGCTAATCGACAGCCAAGTTATACCCCCCAAAGCACGATTGAAATAATAAATGCCGTACTCCAGAACAGAGTCAAGCAGAAAGTTAACAGACATGAAATTTTCGATACTGCGCTCAAACCAGTCAGTCGGAATCTGCTCCTGGCTTCCTGATAGAAAGATGTTGTTAATCCGAGTCCGAATAGCCGTTTGCCATACATTGATTTAATACAGACGGAATATCCAGCCGGTTATTTTGTGTGGCGACTATTTCAATCCGGCTGTTTGCTGAAGGTTTGCATGGAACGATAGTCATTACCCCGTCAACCGCATTAAAAATAAACCAGCCTTTATCGGTCGCAAAAACGGCTTTTATTCTTTCCGCCTCCAGTTGGCTTAATAACCGTGTTGTGCGTACATAATCAAAGCAACTGTGTTCCGGAAATACAGTGCCATAACTCTGATAACCATCCGCTGCATTAGACTTAAGTTGATCCTTATTCGTTGGAGTGACTTTAGTTGTCTGAATTAATCCAGCCTGATGGGCATCAGGGAAAGAGGCTTGCCTTTCCGGGTTTCTGGTCAAATCCAGCCAGGCAACATTCAGTTGCCCTTGAACGGTTTGAGCAACAACCGCTTTACGTGGTCGGCTGCCATCGGCCCAACGCTCGAACAGCTGAGCCACTGCCTTGTCGGCTAAATCCATTTTATTAGCGACAAGCAGATCGGATAAGGCGATTTGATCAACAAAGTTTTCATGCGATGTGTAGCGACTATCGCCTAACTTTCTCGGATCAACCAGGCAGATACTGGCCCGCACATCCAGCACGGTCCGAAAATGCCCGCCGACGAGCCTATCCAAAACCCGCTTTGGGTGGCCTAACCCCGTTGGTTCAATGAGCAAACGGTCCGGCTTCACTTCCGTTAACAAGCGATTAACGGCAACCTGAAAAGGCAGTCCCACCGCACAACACAGACAGCCCCCCGGTACTTCCCTGACTATTGCTCCGTGAGCTGCGAAGATAGCGCCGTCAATGCCGACTTGTCCAAACTCGTTGACCAATACCGCCCATTTTTCGTCAGCCGGTTTTTGTTTAAGTAAGTTAAGAATGGCCGTGGTTTTACCTGCACCAAGGAAACCCATCACGATATTAGTTGGGATATTGGTCAGTTTTCTGGGCACTTGGGCTTCAATCCATGGTGGCATCAAGCTATAGAGACGGGATGTGCGCGTCTCTACAGTTTAATTTTATTAAATGCCAACAGTGCAGCGGTTAACGAAATCAGGAATATCACCGAAAAGACCATGACGGCAGTTACCGTATCTGCTGACAAGAAACTGCCCAATGCTGTCCCGGAAAACAGCATGATCCAAAAAGCAAAATGGCAGGGACAGGCGAGCAATGCCAAGGACGCAAAAAACCAACCAGTTAAGCGCCTTCTCGGCGACAGGGCTTGATCGGAATATGGCTGCGTTAAAGAGGTATCACAAGACTTGTTATCACACTTGGATAAGTGGGCCGTGTTATTTAAACTTGTTTTCATTGGTTCGCCTTGCTTCGTTTCGATTTATTTACCACAACAGCTAATGTTTTCGCCAAAAACACCGGCATAGTTTGTTTGCCACGCTAAACGCGCAATGAAATAGTGTGGATCTTTATTGAATTCATTCAGGCAATGAGGACAGCGACAAAACATAAACGGTTTTCCGTTAAAATCCACTGTCACAGTGGCATTAAGCGGTTTTTCAGCCAAACAAACAGGACAGACTGTCAAACCGGATGTTTCGGCCTGACATGATTCGGGGTTGGTTATGAATAACTCCAGGCAACCTTTGCAACAGAACCAGTATTGCTTCCCCGCATAGTTATATTGAACAGCTTTTTCCTTAGTGATGCCTAATCTGACTAATGAGCATCCACAAGCCGGGCAAATGGGCGTTTCCATCGTTTGTTACCGGTCTTCTGTCTTGCATTCGTCATCCGCGCAGGCATGACTATTGCGCCCAATCGTAAAATCCCAGATATTAGCGACGACAAAAAGAGCAAGCCCTATATAGACCAGTATTACGGCGACCGGCAATATCCCCGTAACGGTAAACCCTAAGCCGATAGTGCTGACCAATGCGCCGATGCTGCCGGTCCAGAACGCGAGCATCGCTTCTTCCGATAGCGCTTCATGTTTCCTGGCGGAACGATAAAGCGTCCATAAATTTAAACCGGTAAACCCTACAAATATCGGTAACAAATAGGCATCGTTTATCAGAAAACCAAGCCCAACAGCACCTACTGCGCTGAGCACAACAGAGATGCCGAGACAACACGCCGCTGCAATCGCGGCACCGAATAAACCGCCAAATTGACTTAATTTTTCTTGCATTTTAATGCTCCACAATAATTCGCTTAAAGCACGATACCTAAATGCTGCTTCAGGCTTTGTTCAAAACAATTTAATCGATCCCGACACGTTTCAATATATTGAGTCAACTCAGCCAGACTTGTTTCCGTAGCGTCAACGTCCCTGTTATCACAGCCTGACAATAAACGGTCAATCTGCTCTAACGGAACACCCACATCGCGAGCCATTCTAATAAACCGTAACCGGTCAATCACTGATTCGTAAAACAAGAACATTCCGCCCGCCGTTCTGTCATTAACCTGAATCAAACCTCGATCTATATAGGTTCTAATGCAATGGATACTGATACCGGTTTGTTCAGCCAGAGTTGAGAGCTTGATCAGTTTGTCATCCTTAAGACAGGCATTCATTTTTAGCCCGCACAGCAAGAGAGCTCTTTCACGTCTTTGCTAAAAGTTTGCGCGCACAACTTGATGCCTTCCACCATCGTCAAATACGGAAACAATTGTCCGGCCAAGTCTTCTATCGTCATCCGGTTATGGATGGCCAACACGGCCGCCTGGATCATCTCGCCCGCTTCCGGAGCCAGGATTTGCGCTCCAATCAGACGGCGGCTGCCGGCTTCGATGACCAGTTTGACAAAGCCTCGGGTTTCAAAGTTAGCCAGGGCACGCGGCACATTCTCCAGCGGCAACAGGCGGCTGTCGGTTTCGATATTGTTCAGGTGTGCGTCGCGTTCACTCAAGCCAACGGTGGCCATTTGCGGTTCGGTAAACATCACCGCCGGCATCGCCGCCAGATCGATGGCGGCATCGCCGCCGGTCATATTGATGGCGGCGCGGGTTCCGGCAGCTGCCGCGACATAGACGAACTGCGGCTGGTCGGTGCAATCGCCGGCGGCATAGATATGTTCGACATTAGTGCGCATGTGATCGTCAATACTGATAGTGCCATCCTTATTGACCTTAACCCCCGCTTTTTCCAGACTTAAGCCTTCGGTATTAGGCGGCCTGCCGGTGGCAATCAGTAATTTGTCCCCTGAAAGAAGTTGGCCTGACCGGGTTTTCAGGGTAAATTTTCCTGAACTGAACAAACTCTTTTTATAGCTCACGGCTTCTGGCTGGGTATGGGTCAGGATGTTCATGCCTTCGTCTTCCATGACGGCTTGCAATACCGAGCCTATTGCGGGGTCTTCCCGATACATGAGCGTATGGCGAGCCAGCAACGTTACTTTCGACCCAAGCCTTAAAAAGGCTTGCGCCAGTTCCAGAGCGACTATCCCTGAACCAATGACGATCAAATGTTCCGGCAGTTGTTCTGCAATCAATGCTTCGGTCGATGTCCAGTAAGGTGTGCCTGCCAAACCAGGAATGGGTGGTATGCCCGGAGACGACCCGGTGGCGATCAGAAAGCGGTCTGCGGTAATTTCGGTGAATTCGCCGTGTTCCTGATCGACAATAAGAGTGTTGGCGTTTTTAAAACGTGCATTGCCTTTTATCAAGGTAATGTCGGAATGCTTGTCCAGAATATTTTCATATTTAGCCGCTCTGAGTTCATCGACTCTAGCTTGCTGCTGAGCAACCAGTTGCTTGCGGTTTATCACCGGTTGTTGTTTTTTAATGCCGGGAAACGCATGATCTTTTTGTAAGTGGGTAATATGCGCCGCGCGGATCATGATTTTGGAAGGCACACAGCCGATATTGACGCAGGTGCCGCCAATGATCGGATTGCGTTCAATCATCGTCACTTTGGCGCCCTTTTCCACTACTTTAAGGGCGCAGGCGAAAGCGCCCGAGCCACTGCCGATGATCGCCACATGCAGCGGTTTGTCATTGTTTACAGGCGCTGTTTTTTTATCGGCGTCGGCCGTCTTGTCGTCAATTTCTTTAACCTGATAACCTTTTTGCGCAATGTGCTCAATCAGTGATTCAAGAGGAGTTTCACCCGTCACCGTCAGCATGGCACTGCCTTCCGGGTAAGAAACTTTGATTGCAACACCCTCAAGCGCATTGAGTTTTTTCTCGATGCCATCAGCACAGCTTGGGCAGGTCATGCCGTCAATTTTCAGTTTTTTGGTCCACATCAGGATTTCCTTTTCTAGCACAGCACAAGAAGCCTTTTATATCAAAAAGGTAGCATAAGAACGCAAGCAAAAACGGCCATAACAGAAAGCCCGCTAGCTTGAACGCAGTTTCAATATCCACGATTGTCTCCTCATTCTGTTTTGTTGCGTTGGGGCGCAGCCGCCGTTTTGTCATCAATCTCTTTAACCTGATAACCTTTTTGCGCAATGTGCTCAATCAGTGATTCAAGAGGAGTTTCACCCGTCACCGTCAGCATGGCACTGCCTTCCGGGTAAGAAACTCTGATTTCAACACCCTCAAGCGCATTCAGTTTTTTCTCAATGCCATCAGCGCAGCTTGGGCAGGTCATGCCGTCAATTTTTAGTTTTGTAGTCCACATAACGATTCCTTGAATTACTTTGGCTGGTGAACAGTCGCCGGGTAACCGGCATTTGTAGTCGCTTTAATCAAGGCTTCTATGCTGGTTTTTTGCGGATCAAACGTGACATCTGCCATTTTAGTATCCCCATCGACACTTACCTTTTGTACACCATCGACACCCTGCAAAGCCTTTTTAATGGTAATTTTGCACATCGCACAGGTCATGTTCTGCATATCCAAGGTGACAGATTGACTGCTGTTTTGATTTTGCAGTTGAACAGGAACAGCTGCTTCGGCATAGGCTGTCTGCATTAATAAAGGCGTGGCCAACAAGCTCAACGTTAAACATACGGTTTTAATCATCATTATTCTCTTTAGTTCATAAAAATCGGGGCATACCAGGGAAAGGTCAACAGCAGCAAGATCAATGCCGAGCCGCTCCAGAAGATCATCCGCTGTTTGTGTTTAACTTCTGATGAGGCGCAGGCCTTACCTTCTTCGCAGCTATCCGGTATCAAATAGAGCTTGCGATACCCCAAACCAATAAAAATTAGGGTTAAAATAATAAAATAAGGCCTGACCGTTTCCATTGAAGTGAAGGCGCTCATCCACGCGCCGCCAATCCCCAAAGATACAAGCAGCAAGGGGCCGACACAGCAGACCGATGCGCCAATGGCGGCCAATACGGCGCCAATGCCTAGCCAGGATGGGTCTTCTGTGGGTGGTATTTCATGTTCTGTAGTCATAAGAATTTTCCTAAATAAAAACTAAGCGTCTGAGTGCTGCATTCAGCAAGGGTATGATGAATGCAGAAAATGTCAGGTTTTATAAACTTCGGATAGGAGTCTAAACGCCGTTCTATAGGACAGAGTCAAGCGGAATTTACATTATTTTTGAATACTCAGGATTTTGAGTCCGGCTCATTTGACAGTGCATCGATGAGGGAACAATGTTCTGCAGAAGAATCGCTCTGGCAGCGTTTTACCAAGGCATCCAATACATTACGAAGAGCCGTTAAATCCTTTATTTGTGCATCGATTTGCTGACATTTCTGCTCGGCAATTTTCCGCACATCAGCGCAATGACCGGCGTCAAGCGATAACAGTTGGGCAATTTCTTTTAAGGTAAAACCCGCTTGTTGAGCACGTTTGATAAACCGGATTCTGGCGATGGCATGGAGTGGATAGTGCCGGTAACCACTAAAGGGTTTACCGGGTTCATCCAGCATACCGATACGCTGGTAATAGCGGATGGTTTCAACAGTCACTTCGGCTTGTTTGGCTAGTTTACCAATTGTCAGTTTCATTTTTGTATTTTGTACCTGTGTGTCCGGTTTAGTGTAGCCACTTCACCTTGAATTTATTCACCCTTCATAATACCGACCCTGAAACGCAGGCCGGTAGGTACGGGGTTTTCCTGAAAATTCGTCACCATCGTTCACACCGGAAGCCGAATCTCAAACGTCGTGAAGCCGCCCTCCGAATGCGCCAAAGCCTCGCCGCCATGGGCGTGCGCGATAGAACGCGTAATCGCCAAACCGAGTCCAGCGCCCTCACCAAAACGCTGCCGTGATGCGTGTACCCGGTAGAAGCGATCGAACAGCCGCGGCAAATGCTCGGGGGCGATAGTTTCTCCGGTGTTTTGCACCGACAAAACGACGGTCGAGCCGTCGGAATCGTCAACGCGAACCTCTATCCTTCCCCGTTCCGGCGTATGGCGCACCGCATTCGAGAGCAGATTATTGACCGCTCTGCGCAACATCAACCTGTCGCCGTAAACAGCTCCCCTTCCGGAATAGGTCAGACTGACGCCCTTTTCCTCGGCCAACGCCTCGTAAAATTCGACTAGGCTGCTCACCTCCACCACCAAATCGACCTTTTCGCGATGCGGGACGATGAGGTTGTTGTCCGATTTAGCCAGGAACAGCATGTCGGCAATCATCCGCGACAGACGCTCGAACTCTTCCGCGTTGGAAGCCAGCACGTCCTGGTATTTGTCGAGTGTCCGGGTCTTGGACAGAGTGACCTGGGTTTGTGTCAGCAGATTGCTGACCGGCGTGCGCAACTCGTGGGCGATATCCGAGGAAAAGTCGGACAGCCGGCGGAAGGATTCTTCGAGCCGTGCCAGCATCTCGTTCAGGGTTTTCGCGACCTCGGCCAGTTCGACGGGAATGGAGGCTAAAGGCAGCCGCTGGTCGAGGCGGTTCGCGGTGATGCCCGCAGCACTACGGCTGATGTCCCGAAGGGGTGCCAGTCCCTGGCGTGCTGCTACCCAGCCGAGAAAGCCGGTCAGTAGCGCCGCCAGGCCCATGGCCGTCCACAACGCCGTCCGAAACGAGTGCATGAAATGCTCGTGGTGCGACAAGTCGGTGGACACGGCCACGACCACCGGAGCCGCGCCTTCGATTCTGGTCGGCGCTTCACTGGAAATCCCGCGATAACGATGGTTCTCGGGGTCGGTCCAAAACATCGGGTGAAGGGGTTTCTCTCCGACTCCGTTAAGCAGTTCTTCCGGAAACTTCGCACCTTCAGTCGAATACAGGGTCTGACCATTCGGCTTCAAAACGACTACCGCCAAACCGGGGTGTCCCACCATGGAATCTTGAAGTTGTCCCGGTAGCGCCTCCAGTTCCGGGTCGGAGCGAACTTTCTTCAAGGTGTGCTGGAGAAGTTCCAGTTTGCCGCCGAGCAATTCCATGTCCAATTCTTCGAAATGCCGCTCAACGAGCGAGCCGATCAGCAGCCCCAACAGCAGCAGCACCGTCGTCGAGACTGACGCGAACAGCAAGGTTAACCGGAAGGTGATGGATTTGCGTCCGATCGGCCTCACTCGGTCGCCTCCAGAACGTAGCCCATGCCGCGGACGGTGTGGATCAGTTTCGGCTCGAAACCATCATCAACTTTTGCCCGCAGACGTCGGATGGCAACCTCGATTACGTTGGTGTCACTGTCGAAGTTCATGTCCCAGACCTGGGAGGCGATCAGGGACCGGGGAAGCACTTCGCCCTGGCGCCGCAACAGGAGCTCCAATAGGGCGAATTCCTTGGATGCTAAATTGATCTTCTTGCCCGACCGAGCTACCCGGCGTCGTATCAGGTCGAGTTCGAGGTCGGCAGCTTGCAGAATCTCGGACTCCTTGGCCTTCCCTCTGCGCCGGAGTAGGGTTCGAACACGGGCCAGCAGTTCGGAAAAGGCGAAAGGTTTCACTAAGTAGTCATCCGCCCCGAGTTCCAGTCCCTTGACCCGATCGTCGATATCGTCGCGGGCCGTGAGAAAGAGCACCGGCATATCCTTGCCCGAGCGACGGATGCCTTGCAGCACCTGCCAACCGTCAATGCCGGGCAGCATCACATCCAAAATTGCCAGGTCGTAGGCTTCTGTCAGCGCCAAATGCAAACCGTCCAGCCCATCTCGCGCTAAATCGACGACGAAGCCGGCCTCGGCCAATCCCTGTCTCAGGTAATCCCCGATTTTGGGCTCGTCTTCCACGATCAGGATTTTCATGCGTACTCCACAGCGTAATTTATCTCGTATTGACGCCATTCTACATCGGTGGCGAGACTAGGTCTTACAGATTACGTAAATGTAATTTGTGAGTCAGGTTCCTGTTAATTGGGATGTCATAATCGTAGTCAATTTATTTTCCAAGTAATAAGGTTAAAACCAGCGGCTTTTGCTCTGCAATCTTTCTAAAGATCTTTATATTGGTTTTGACCTTATTTATACGCACAGAAGTCCATAGTGGTGAAGGTGCTACGTATTGTTAGCAAAACTCAATAAAACACCAATCAGAGGGTGACTAAGACGCGTCGTAAAGTTGACGCGTATCCAGACTTTCAGTCAGTAACTCAAACCCGCCAGCTTTAGCTGGTGGGTGTTTAGTGGTATTCATCTTTCATATAAAATTGATTTTATTTAATTTATATATTTTTGGCGTGTTTTGTGCTTATTATTGCACAAGTAATCAGGAGGTATTTATTATGGCTATTAATTTTAACGCAGCACTTGGCAGCGGTCCTCAGATTCTGGCTTTTCGAGAAAAACGAGGTGAGATATTGGCTGCTAATTTAGCAAACGCAGATACACCCAACTTCAAGGCGCGTGATCTGGATTTTAAGTCAGTTCTAAAACAAACCGTAACTTCAGGCGTGACCATGGAGCGCACCCATGTGGGACATATTACACCACCACAACAACAATTATTCGGGGCTAATCTCATGTATAGGAACCCCAGTCAGGTATCATTAGATGGTAACACCGTCGAATCTCATGTTGAACAAGCCAAATACGCTGAAAATGCGGTGCGGTATCAGGCCAGCCTGAGTTTCCTTAGTGACGACTTTTCTGGTATGAAGCTTGCGATTAGAGGACAGTAGTGCAAGGGCTGTTCTAATTAGCGTCTTAATCGGCCTGCGTTGCAATTGTGCTCAATAAACTCCTCTCAGGACATTATAAATCAGGTTATTGTGAGGTGTTTCTTAAGAGCAAGATGGTTTCCAAGCATTGCGTGAAGGCGCGGCGTATACCGAACTTTAGTCCACTAATAAATAATAAGTAGTTACGCGATTTCGTCGGTTGCTGGTTGTCCGTTGATAATCCAGGATTACGTAAATGTAATTTGTGAGTCAGGTTCCCGTTAACGGGGTATCGTAGAATACATCTACAAACCATCTGCGAGAACTTTCCATGAAAAAAATTCTGCTGGGCGCATTGGGCGTCCTTGGCCTCGGCGCCGTAACGGTGATTGGTCTGCTCCAGGCCGGAGCGATCGATATAGCGGCCGATAAGCCTCACAGCCCCGCCGTCTACCGCCTCATTGAGTGGGCGCGGGAACAGTCGATTGCACGCCGGACCGCCGACATCGTTGCGCCGGACGACTTGTCCGACGCTGGCCGGATTCGCCGGGGCGCCGGCAACTACGACGCCATGTGCGCGAACTGCCACCTCTCACCCGGCAGCGAAGATTCCGAAATACGAAAAGGCCTCTATCCGACCCCGCCGAATCTCTCCAAACCTGCAAATGCCGATGATTCCGACCGGACAGATGCCCGCCGGTTCTGGATCATCAAACACGGCGTCAAGGCGTCCGGGATGCCGGCCTGGTCGAAAGGCGGCATGGAGGATGAGGCGATATGGGATCTGACGGCTTTCCTCAAGATCATGCCGGATCTTTCACCGGAAGAGTATCGCCGGCAAGTCGAGTCCAGCGATGGGCATACCCATGGCGGCCTGGAGGAGCAAGAAGCCGAAATGGGAAGCAAGTCCGGCGTCGAACATCCCCACGACACAAAACCGCATTCCCACAAGCACGGCACTCATAAGCATTGAGTAAGCCAAGGGAAATTACGGAAATGTAATGTCTCGGTCAGACTCCCGTAAGGAACAACAGTTTAAACTGGCCGCACTCAAATCAACCCGGAAACAGTCATGAAATCAGATCTGAAACCATATCTCCGTTCTTTCGCTAGTTCCCAAGCTCAAGCTTGGGAATTCGGTTTGGAAGCTTTAGCTTCCCGTTTCGCGAAACTAGAGTTTCGCCTTCGAGGTTCCTAATCTGGAGATTGGGAACCAGCGTACACCCTGCTCGTCCAGGCGGACGGCAGCACCCGCGTTTTTGCCAAACCACTAAATCCACTAAACCTAGGAGAAAACCCATGAAAAGTTTGATTACCCCCGTCCTTGTCGCCCTCGCCGCCGCGGTCTTTTCCGCGCAAAGCATCGCCGCCACAGACCACGATGCTCATGGCGGCCATGACTCGATGCCCGCGCCGACTGCCGCCGAAGGCTCACCGGCCGAGGGGTTCGTGAAGAAAGTCGACAAGCCGACCGGCAAAGTTACAGCGTCCCAAGGGGTGCCGCCCAACTCGAAAATTAACGCGAATCGTTCCGGGCCAGCCTCATCTGACGGTCATGCGCACGAACATACTAACGCTAAATAAGAAATCCACGTCAAGATTTAATTAAATATTCCTGAGAAACCTATGAAATATATGAAATTTGCATTAATCACCCTTTTGTTAGTCGCTGTTTCTGCGTGCGCAACAGATTCCAATAGATCTAAAGATGACCGTCATTCACATCCTAGCAGTAGCGGCGGACATAGTCATTAAAGTAATAACAGCCTGAGATCCCTATGACGACAACTTCATGTAATCTGGGGCGAATACAATTTCTTGTCTGAGTAAGCATCATAATGAAACCTATTTCCAAACCTTCACTACTATTGCCTGATCTTTCCCGCCGGCGCTTCATTGAAGGGCTGGCCGCTGGCGGTATTCTATTAGGGCTATCGCCGTGGACCAAAATGGCTCAGGCCAAGGAGACAACGCCGCTCACCGAGATACTGACCGGCACGGAGTTTAACCTGACGATAGCGGAAACACCGGTTAACTTTACCGGTGCGCAACGTGTGGCAACCACCGTTAATGGCTCGATTCCTGCGCCGACACTGCGCTGGCGAGAGGGGGATACGGTGATGCTGCGTGTCACCAACCGCCTCGCCGAGGAAACGTCGATTCATTGGCACGGCATCCTCCCGCCTTATCAAATGGATGGGGTACCGGGTATGAGCTTTAAAGGCATAGCACCTGGGGAAACCTTCATCTATCGCTTCAAGGTACAACAATCCGGCACCTACTGGTACCACTCCCACTCCGGTATGCAGGAGCAGACCGGCTTATACGGCGCCATTATCGTTGACCCGGCCGGCGGCGACCCGATCCGCGCCGATCGCGACTACGTGGTGCAGCTGTCCGACTGGACCGACGAAGACCCGATGCGGGTCTTCGATAAGCTTAAGAACCAAGGCGACTACTACAACTTCAACCAGCCGACGGCCGTCGATTTTTCTCGCGATGTCGCTAATGAAGGGATGGTATCGGCTATCCAGAAGCGGCACATGTGGAACATGATGCGCATGAACTACACCGATCTGTCGGATATTTCCGCCTATACCTACACCTACCTGATGAACGGCACGACGCCGGCCGGCAACTGGACCGGGCTGTTCCGTCCTGGCGAGAAAGTGCGGCTGCGCTTCATCAATTCCGGCTCTATGACGTTTTTCGATGTGCGTATACCGGGTCTCAAAATGACGGTGGTTCAGGCCGACGCACAGAACGTCGAACCTGTCACGGTGGATGAATTCCGCATCGGACCTGCAGAGACCTATGATGTCATTGTGACACCCGAAGAAGAAGCCTATACCCTCTTTGCCCAGTCGATGGACCGTACCGGCTATGCCCGCGGCACGCTGGCAACGCGTGCCGGCATGACAGCGGCGGTGCCTTCTCCGGATAAACCCCAACCACTTACCATGGAGGACATGATGGGCGACATGGGCAGTGGCGGGATGGCGGGAATGAATCACGGCGGTATGGCTATGGATCACAGCGCTCATGCCAAGGGCGGCGGACAGGTGCGCGTGCGTCACGCCAGTACCGAATATGGCGCCAGCGTGGATATGCGTGTGGACACGCCGCGCACCAATCTGGATGATCCCGGTATCGGCCTGCGCGACAATGGCCGCCGGGTGCTGACTTATGCCGATCTGCACACCATCGGTGGGCCGCTGGATACTAGAAAACCGGTTCGGGAAATCGAGCTCCATATCACCGGCAACATGGAGCGTTATAGTTGGTCGCTTGATGGCCTCGAGTTCGGCAAATCCACGCCGCTGCATTTCCGTTACGGAGAACGGCTGCGCGTGATTTTTGTCAATGATACGATGATGACCCATCCCATGCATTTGCATGGGATGTGGCAAGAGCTGGAAAGCCCGGACGGACGCTTCCAGGTGCGCAAGCACACCATCATTGTGCAACCGGCGCAGCGTGTGACTTTCCTCGCTACCCCCGACGGCTTGGGCCGTTGGGCGTGGCATTGCCACCTGTTCTTGCACATGCATGCGGGCATGATGCGTGAAGTGGTTGTGGCCTGAGTAGGGTGCAATCAAAAACGAAATCTTACACCTTTACAATTCAAATCAGATTATGGAAAAGGTAACTCGCCACCAGTGGATTTCAGAAGCTGCTTATTACAAAGCTGAAGCCAGACATTTCACGCCCGGTAGAGAGCCGGATGATTGGCTGGCAGCCGAAAATGACTATGTAAAGATGCAAATTGAACTTTATCTTTCGATGGCTGAAGAAAATGGTGGAATGACCATCCCAGGTCTACAACAGCTGGCAAAGTCGGTTGGTGTTGAAAACCCTGAAAGTATCAATTTGAAAATCGAGCTTGTTCAGGCCATCCAGAATGCTGCTCATCATCGCCCCTGCTTTCGCACAAACCACAACAGGACTTGTCATGAAGAAGACTGTAAATGGAGAGCTGAATGCCACAAATTGATTGCGGTGTGGCACCGCTAACCGGAAGATATTGCTATGTTTCAGGATTTTATTTTTAGGACTATTCATAGCGCAATATGTAAGCGTTTTTTGCTAAAGGCTGAGAGCTAGCCATGAGTTGTTGTTTTGAAGTAGTTAATGCTCCTTTATGCAGAACAAGCGTTCAAATTCAAAAATAGGAGTAATCGAATAGTGAAGCAGGAACCAATGATGAACCGTCGAGTAAATTTGATCGCCGCCTTGATGGTTCTCAAACTATCTTCCGTCTGGGCACAAGACCTAACGACAGTGGAAAACGCGCAAACGAACCAAGTTCACGCCGGCCACGCCAATCATTCCGCACAGACGGAGCAGAAGCGTCGTGAAGTAAAGCCCGGGACAAAATCAATGCCGGCTCCGGCAAATGCATCCGAGGAGATGGGGGCTATGCAGGGCATGGATCATAGCAAGATGAAGCACGATGCCATGCCGGGCATGGAACAAGGTAATAAGTCCGGTACGGTGAAAGATTCAGGGCATGACATGAACCACGGTGGCGCAACATCCGGGAAGGCCAGCGACATGAGCAACATGAATCATGGCAGTGGCGAATCCATGTCCATGCAGGGTGGCTCGGCCCCACCCGATGCCCGCGATCCGCACGCCTACTCAGATGGATACGACTTCGGCCCGATTCCACGACCAAAGATGGGGGACGAAGATAACTTTGGCTCATTGCTGGTCGATCGGCTCGAAAGTTCGACTACTCGCGGCAGCACCGCTATGACCTATGATTGGCAGGCCTGGTATGGTCAGACTTATGATCGCGCACTCATCCGAGCTGAAGGTGAGATTGAGAGTGGTACATTTAAAGACGCACGTAACGAAGTGCTTTGGGCCCACGCTATTACCGCTTATTTGGACACGCAGCTGGGTGTGCGTTACGACAGCGGCAAGGGCACGGATCGCGGCTGGCTTGCCTTCGGTATCCAGGGGCTACTGCCTTACTGGCTGTATGTGGAAGCGACGGCTTATGTTAACGAACAAGGACGTACCGCATTCCGTCTCGAAACAGAATACGATTTATTGCTGACGCAAAAGCTCATCCTGCAGCCACGCATCGAGATGAATATTTATAGCCGGAGAGACGACACCCGCGACGTGAGTAGCGGCTTGTCCAACATTGAAGCAGGCCTGCGCCTGCGTTACGAGATTCGACGAGAATTTGCTCCCTACGTGGGCGTTGACTGGGCCAGTCGATTTGGCTCTGCGGCAGATAATATAAGGGCTTCCGGTAACGCTGCTGAGGGAGTGGCGCTCGTTGCCGGGGCGCGTATCTGGTTCTGAGCCTTCGGCTCTTCTCCGTATGTTTTGGGGCTATGCATAAAAGTGTTGACACATCAGACTAATAATCAGGCCGCATTAAAGACCGGGCAGCTTCAAAAATCAGCAATCGATCATTCGATGCTTTCCATTATCGTGCCGGCCTATAATGAAGAATTGGTGCTTTTGGAATTCCACCGCCGGATAACCGCAGTTTTGGATGAAAATAATATAAATGCAGAAATCATTTATATTAATGACGGCAGTAAAGATACGACTGCATCACTTATCTTGGAACAACGAAAAAATGATTCCAGAGTTGCTCTGATAGAGTTGAGTCGGAATTTCGGTAAAGAAATCGCAATGACAGCCGGCCTTGATTACAGTAAAGGGGCGGCAGTTGTTGTCATTGACGCAGATTTACAAGATCCGCCGGAATTAATTCCGGAACTGATTCAACGATGGCAAGAAGGGTACGATGTTGTTTATGCCAAACGCACATCAAGGGACGGCGAGTCATTTTTAAAAAAAGCAACTGCATATTTGTTCTACCGCGTTATCAGAAAGCTTAATCGAGTGGATATTCCAGCTGATACGGGCGATTTCAGACTCTTGAGCAGACGCGCGGTAGAGGCGCTCAATTTATTACCCGAGCATCACCGTTTTATGAAAGGCTTATTTGCATGGATAGGATTTCCCCAAATCGCCGTCGAATATCAGCGCGATTCACGTTTTGCAGGCGACACTAAATGGAATTTTTGGGAGCTTTGGGGGTTTGCTTTGGAAGGCATAACCTCATTCACAATAGCTCCCCTTAAAGTTGCCAGTTATGTCGGCCTGACTGTCGCCTTTGGATCATTCGTTTATGCTGTCTGGATAATTTATAAAACACTGACTTTTGGTGATCCTGTCACCGGTTTTCCAACCCTTATAACAATTATTTTGTTCTTGGGAGGGCTTCAACTGATGACCTTAGGCATTATGGGTGAATATTTGGGACGAATGTTTAATGAAACCAAGCGTCGGCCGCTTTATTTCGTTCAGGATTATTATGCTTCGAATATTCAAGACACAAAAGAACCTATAACCGAGTAAATGAGTACGCAGGGGTTGCATCACTGCCATTAAGTTAAGGATGGACAGTCCCTTTTCCCTCAGGGAGAAGGTTAGGATGAGGGGATCAAATAAGGCTTTTCCCTTATTTTTATTCTCCTCAACCCTCTCGGCAATTGCTCCTGCGTTGCTCTACCTCCTGCATCCGTGCAGTCGTCCAGCAGGAGAGGGAGCTTTTTCTTAACTTAATGGCAGTGAGGGGTTGCATACCCAAACTCCATGTCAAAAATCTCAGAAAAAAGGATCATGTGTTCGTTAAATTCATTGTTTTTTCGCTAGTTGGCGCCATTGGAACCTTAGCGCATTATTCGATACTTTATGCTCTGGTTGAGTTCAATGGTTTTAATCCAATCCTGGCTTCCGGCTGGGGGGCATTGGCCGGTTTAAGCATCAATTATATTTTAAATTATTCGCTGACGTTCAAAAGCCGGCAGTCGCATGTTCAGACCTTCCCGAAGTTTGCGTTACTCGCCTCGCTTGGTTTATGTATAAATCTAGCGTTGATGGCGCTGTTGACTCATCATTTATATTATCTTTATGCTCAGGTTGTGACCACAGTTGTAGTTTTGATCTGGAATTTTTTTGCCAATAGTTTCTGGACTTTTCAAATGGATATTTCAAAAAATACGGTCGGCGATAAGCCTGCCTCAATGATACAAAAAATCTTTACGGGATTCGGTTTGCTGGCGACACTGTTGGCAATACGGGTGCTCACATTAGGGCTTTATCCGCTGTATGATCCTTCCGAGTCAAGATATGCGGAAATGGGACGTAAGATGCTGGAAACCGGAAACTGGGTGACGCCAATGTTTGATTATGGCGTACCTTTTTGGGGGAAACCGCCGTTGACGGTCTGGATGACCGCATCAAGCTTATGGCTAGGTGGAATCAATGATTTTTCCGCCAGATTGCCGTCAGTTTTATTGAGTGTAGGCATAGCCTGGATTATTTTTCATTTGGTCAGCGTGCAGCGTGGTCGGGATAACGCCTGGAGCGCTGTAATCATTCTCGCCAGTTCCGTGCTGTTTTTCGTGATGTCCGGCACTGTGGCGATGGATGTCTGTATGAGTTTCGGTATCACGCTCGCTCTCGCCTCGTTTTGGCTTGCATTGCGCGAAGGCAAATCTTTCTGGGCTTATCTTTTTTTCATCGGTTTGAGTATCGGTATGATGGCAAAAGGGCCTATTACCATTGTGTTATCTGGAATAAGCATAGGGCTTTGGACTGCGATTTCCGGGGAATGGCTCAGAGTTTGGAAGCGTTTTTCCTGGTGCAAAGGTACGCTGTTGATGCTTTGCATCAGCGTTCCCTGGTATTTGATCGCAGAACATAAAACCCCCGGATTTTTAGAATATTTTTTCATCGGCGAACACTGGAAGCGTTTCACTGAGAGCGGTTGGACAGGGGATCTTTACGGCAATGGCCATGCTCAGCAGCACGGAAAAATTTGGTTTTATTGGTTGGGCGCAGCCTTTCCTTGGTCTTTGGTTTTTCTGAAGATACTAATGACCGCTTTGGTGAAAAAAAAGTCAGCCGAGTTGCTTCAGTCAAACGATGGCTGGCGCTTATATTGTTTACTTTGGATGACAGCGCCGCTGCTTTTTTTTACGTTCTCGGCTAATATCATCTGGACTTATGTTTTACCGGGATTGCCGGGTTTTGCCTTACTGCTTTCTGACTGGCTGAACCGGCCCAAGTATCGAACGGCTTTTGCTTTGTGCGTGCCGCTGTCGTTTTTGGGATTGGTGATCGCTTATCAATTTTCCGATACGGATTTTTTTAGGTCGCAAAAGCGGTTAGTGACTGCTTACCAGCAGGCATCTCATCCTGATGAACGCCTGATCTATTTCTTGGAAAGACCTTATTCGGCGCAATTTTACCTGCAAGGTAAGGCCTTGCAATTGTCTGAAATTGTTGCATTACAAGACAGCTTGACTGATTCAAGTCACGATTTTTATGTGATCAAGAAAGACTTGGCGGGCAGTTTGCCGGAAGCTGTCAAATTGCGTCTTGAATTGGTTAAAAGCTATAGAGCATTCGGGCTATTTCATGCCAAGCAGCATTGACAGAAGATGACTAGTCTAATTGATGATCGGCGTATTCTTCGGTTTTTACCCCGCATGCGAAAACCAAAGCCGATCATGAGGCGCTGGCGAAACGCTATGAGGAAGCGGCGAAACAAATGCAGCTTAAGGTTGGAACACAAGAAACTACTTAGCCAGTACGAGTCAAAAAGCTATCTCTACGGTAAACACGCGCAAAGTTTTAAAGACCATTGCCAGGCTCTGATTAACGCCTATGAAAAAGCCGCTGAGGTGGGCTTGAGTATGGCAAATATGCATCGTCAGATGTAACGCTTCACACAAGTTAGGGGATGGGAATGTTACCATCCGTTCGGGTTATTTAGTTTTCATTGTTAATGTTAATGGAAGGAGGAACACCACTATGAACGTATGGCATAACCAATCAATTACCGAAGCCGCAAGCCTTCTTGATACCGATGTGGAGCAGGGACTTGCCGATAAGGAAGTGACTGTCAGGCTCGCCCGGTACGGACAAAATAAACTACGCAAGGGCAAACGATTTTCGGCCTTGGTCATTTTTGCAAGTCAGTTCAAAAGTCTGGTTATCTGGGTGCTGATCGGTGCGGCGACGGTTTCCGCCGCACTGGGTGAAACTGTAGACGGCATCGCCATCATTGCCATCGTAATCCTGAACGCGATAATCGGCTTCATCCAGGAATATCGTGCCGAGAAGGCGGCGGCCGCATTGGCTCGTTTGACAGCCCCCCATTGCCGCGTGGTGCGCGGCGGTCATAGCGTAGTGGTCGATGCGACTGAAATTGTTCCGGGCGATATCCTGTTGCTCGAAGGCGGGGATCTGGTCGCTGCGGACGCTCGCCTGATTCAGACATCCGTTCTTCGCATCAACGAAGCGCCACTGACCGGTGAATCGCAAGCCGTAGGCAAGTTCACCGACGGCTTGCCTCCGGAAACGCCTCTTGCGGATCGGAAAAACATGGTCTTCCTCGGCACCAGTGTGACCGGAGGCACCGGCCGTGCCTTGGTGGTTAATACCGGGATGGAGACGGAACTCGGCCATATCGCCAAACTTCTGGAGACCGCCGAAAGCGGGGAAACTCCGCTGCAACGAAAACTCGACCGGGTAGCGCGTTTATTGTTGCAGGCTTGTTTCGGCATCGTCGCGCTGATTTTCAGTCTCGGATTACTGCGGGGTATTGCACCGTTTGAGCTATTCTTGAGCGCGGTGAGTCTTGCGGTAGCCGCCATTCCCGAGGGGCTGCCTGCGGTGGTGACTGTCGCGCTCGCTTTGGGTGTGCAACGCATGGTGCAACGTCATGCCTTGGTACGGCGCATGGCTTCGGTCGAAACACTAGGCTGCGCCGAGGTTATCTGTACGGACAAGACCGGTACGTTGACGATGGGTGAAATGACGGCCCGCAAGTTGATTACTTCGGAGAATTTGTATCGCGTCACCGGCGAAGGTTATGCCACGGAAGGCGCTTTTTTTTCCGGCAACGTGGAAAGCCTGCCATCAGAAAGTCCTGATCTCCTAGCTTTGTTGCGTGCGTCGGCCGCCTGTAACGATGCCGAACTGACCTCAATAGATAACCGGCCTGTAGTGATCGGCGACCCTACTGAGGGAGCGCTGCTGGTGGCCGCTGCAAAAGGCGGAATTACCCGTGGGGTCTTCGAGACTGAAATGCCTCGCCTGGCTACTGTGCCTTTCGATTCCGAGCGCAAGCGCATGACGGTCATTCGTAACCGGGAAAACAATACCTGGGCATTCGTTAAAGGCGCACCTGAAGTTATTCTCAGCCGTTGCACCCTGATCCGTACCGACCAGGGCGTGAGGGAACTAACTGAGAGCGACCGTATCCGCTTACTCCATGCTAACACGTTATTGGCGAACGATGCCCTGCGCGTACTTGCTGTTGCCGAGCGCCCGCTGGACGGCTTCAGTTTCGAAGCAGGCAGGGGTGTAAACGATGCCGAGATCGAGCAGGAGCTTACCTTTTTGGGACTCGTAGGCTTACAGGACCCACCTCGTGCCGAGGCGAGGGAGGCCGTGGGCAAGTGCAAACAGGCCGGTATCAAAGCCGTGATGATCACCGGCGACCATCCAGACACTGCACGGGCCATAGGCCATGAATTGGGTATTCTGGGCAAGGGTGACGAAGTTCTTGTAGGAGCCGAGCTTGACCGCCTGGATGACGAAGCGCTGAGGAAACGTGTCGCACAGGTTGCCGTTTATGCGCGGGTTACCGCCGAGCACAAGCTCCGCATTGTCCGCGCATGGAAAGCACGGGGTGCAGTCGTGGCGATGACCGGGGACGGGGTTAACGATGCTCCGGCAATCAAGGAGGCGTCCATCGGTATCGCCATGGGCATCACCGGCACCGAAGTGACCAAGGAGGCCGCCGCCATCATTATCATCGATGACAATTTTGCCTCCATTGTCGCCGCCGTAGAAGAAGGACGGGGTATTTATGACAATATCGTCAAAACCTTGGCCTATCTGTTGGCCGGGAATACCGGTGAATTAATCGTGATGCTGAGCGCGGTCTTACTGGGCTGGCCCTTACCGCTTCTGCCGCTGCATCTTCTGTGGATCAACCTGGTGACAGACGGCTTGCCGGCGCTTGCGTTGGCGACCGATCCGATTGACCCCGGCGTGTTGAACCGCCCGCCGCGAAGTTCCCAAGAGACGTTGTTCAACCGGGATTTCCTCACACTAACCCTGCTCACCGGCTTGCTGACCGCCGGCGTCACGCTTGGCGTGTTTGCCTATGAACTTTACATCGACAACAGCCTTGAGCAAGCCCGGGATGCCGCCTTTACCGCTCTGGTGATCGCCGAGCTGTTGCGCGCCTTCGGCGCACGGAGCGAGCAGCTCACCATTTGGCAGATCGGGCTGTTTTCCAACCTGCGCTTGTTTCTGATTGTGACAGTGAGCTTCGCTTTGCAGTTGGCGATCCACCATGTCCCCATGCTGCAAACGCTGTTCCAGATCGAGCCCGTGTCTCTAAATCAGTGCGCGGCCTGGATCGGGGTTGGATTCATACCGCTGATTGTCCTTGAACTGAGAAAAGTCATCCGCCGCCGTCCCCGAGCAAAAAAGGATAAGACAATGACAAAATACGCTCACAAAAAAACTTATACCTGCCCCATGCACCCTGAAGTCCGTCTGGAAAATCCTGGCAACTGTCCCAAATGCGGGATGACCCTGGAGCCAATGGAACCGGTGGAAAGCAAGGTTTTTGAAAGCCATGCCGAATATGTGTGTCCGATGCATCCTGAAATCATCCGCAATGAACCGGGTTCCTGCCCCAAGTGCGGCATGGCTCTGGAACCCCGAAACGTTTCAGTTTCAGGGGAGGAACAGGAAAACCTCAAACTCACCGCTATGAGCCGAAGGTTTTGGGTCAGTACTGCGCTGTCAATACCGGTGTTCATTTTGGCGATGGGCCAGGACCTGATGCCGGGATTGATTGCCGGCGACTTTTTCAGCCACTGGCAGCAATGGATTGAATTTGCTTTAGCCACACCGGTCGTTTTGTGGGGCGGCTGGCCGTTTTTTCAGCGCGGCTGGCGCTCTGTTATCAGTCGCAATCTAAACATGTTTACGCTGATCGCATTGGGTATCGGCGTCGCTTGGGGTTACAGCGTAGTAGCAACGGCTGCGCCGGGGATTTTCCCGCCAACCCTGCGCAACACAAACGGCATGGTGGCCGTCTATTTCGAGGCTGCCGCCGTCATTACTGCATTGGTATTATTAGGACAAGTGCTGGAATTGCGTGCAAGAAGCCGGACCAGCAACGCGATTAAAATGCTCTTGGGACTGGCGCCGAAAACAGCGCGTCGGGTGACAGGCGACGGCAAGGAAGAAGATATACCCTTGGCACAAGTACAGCCGGGCGATGTATTACGTGTCCGGCCCGGCGAAAAAATCCCTGTTGACGGTGTCGTGCAGCAAGGTTACAGCAGTGTCGATGAATCCATGGTGACCGGCGAGCCTATCCCGGTGGAAAAAAATGCAGGGGATCGGCTGATAGGCGCTACCGTCAACAGCACCGGTAGTCTGCTGATGCTGGCAGAGAAGGTCGGCGGCGAAACGCTGCTGGCCCGGATCGTGAGGATGGTCAGCGAAGCACAGCGCAGCCGGGCGCCGATCCAGAAACTGGCGGATCTGGTTGCCGCCTGGTTTGTCCCGGCCGTGGTAATAATTGCGATAATTACATTGATTGTCTGGTGGCAGTGGGGGCCGGAACCGCGTTTGGCTCATGCCATTGTTAATGCGGTAGCCGTACTCATAATTGCCTGCCCTTGTGCTCTCGGCCTTGCCACGCCGATGTCGATTATGGTCGGTACCGGCAGAGGCGCTCAGCTCGGCGTATTGATTAAAAATGCCGAAGCGCTGGAAATCATGGAAAAAATAGATACCTTGGTGGTCGATAAAACCGGCACGCTGACCGAGGGTAAGCCCCGTCTGATGTCGGTCATCGCCTGTAAAAACTTTTCCGAAGAAGAGGTGTTGTATCTCGGCGCAAGCCTGGAACGGGCCAGCGAGCATCCGCTTGCCGCCGCTATTGTTAAAGGTGCTGAAGAAAAAGGCATCAAGCTGACTGCCGGAAAACAATTTGAATCGGTAACCGGCAAAGGTGTTTGCGGCAGGATTTCAGGCCGCCAGGTTGCGTTGGGTAATATCCAATTAATGGTGGCGAAGAATATCGATACAACACTTTTACAAAAACAGGCTGATGAGCTTCGCCAGGAAGGGCAGACTGTCATGTTTGTTGCCGTGGACGGCAAGCTCGGCGGATTTATCAGTGTCGCCGATCCGATCAAATCGTCAACGCCGGATGCGCTGAAAGCCCTGCACGAAGCCGGGATAAAGGTCGTGATGCTGACCGGCGATAATAAAACTACAGCCGATGCAGTGGCAAAAAAACTCGGCATAGACCGGGTTGAAGCGGAAGTATTGCCCGAACAGAAAACCGAAATCGTTAAACAATTGCAGGCCGAAGGCCATGTCGTGGCAATGGCGGGCGACGGTATCAACGATGCGCCGGCATTGGCGCAGGCACACGTCGGTATTGCGATGGGTACGGGTACCGATGTCGCCATGGAAAGTGCGGGCGTCACGCTGGTCAAAGGCGATCTGCGTGGAATAGCCCGGTCACGACTGTTAAGTCAAGCTACCATGAGCAATATCCGCCAGAACCTGTTTTTTGCTTTCATTTACAACGCGCTCGGCGTTCCCATTGCCGCCGGTGTGCTGTATCCGTTCTTCGGCATTTTACTTTCACCGATGATTGCGGCGGCAGCGATGAGTTTTAGTTCTGTTTCAGTCATCATGAACGCTCTGCGACTGCGAAGATTATCGTTTTAATACATCAAGTGGACAAATCGCACAACATTTTAAACTCCATTATTCATCACGTTATTGATCACACAATAATTCGGTAAACTCTTCTGTTAAGTAGGGGGACTTTAAGAACGCCCTGATACATATCCAAACCCGTCATGAGGACAAATTTTTCGGTTACCAACCTCTTAATGACTGGCTGCTCTTGGTCGAAGGACTAAACCGCTCACGCGGTATTGACGCTGCGATCATAAGCCTGGGGGTGGTTGAAAGAGTGTGACTGTTTCCTATGTTAAGGAATGAGGCAATCCGCCTTGTTTCAAGATAGGAGCAGTGTCATGACTTCGACAAGTAAACCCATTACCCCGTTGCGCCAACGTATGATCGACGACATGCGGATGCGCAAACTTTCCCCCAAAACCCAGGCCAGTTATATCCGTGTTGTGAAACGATTCGCGGGTTTCCTGGGACGTTCGCCGGATACCGCCAGCGTCGAAAATTTACGCAATTATCAATTGCACTTGGTTGATCACGGTATTTCACCGATTTCACTGAATGCGACTCTCACCGGACTCAAGTTTCTCTTTGAAACGACGCTAGATCACCCCGAGTTGTTGGCTAAGATGCACTCAGTGCATGTGCCGCACACATTGCCCGTGGTATTGAGTCGTGAGGAGGTGGCTCGGCTGCTCGCCGCCGTTGACAACCTGAAGCACCAGACAGCGTTATCGGTGGCTTACGGTGCCGGCTTACGTGCCAGCGAGGTGGTGTCGCTGAAGGTCGGTGATATCGACAGCCAGCGTATGACGCTACGCATCGAACAGGGTAAAGGCAGCAAGGATCGTTACGCCATGCTGTCGCCAGTCCTGTTGGAACGGTTGCGCGCCTGGTGGAAGTTTGCCCATGCACAAGGCAAAATGCTCCAAGGTGGCTGGCTATTTCCTGGCTTGGACCCCATCGATCCACTCAGCACCCGTCAACTCAACCGGGCCATCCATGCCGCTGCAGAGGCGGCGCGGATTGACAAGCGGGTATCGATGCATACGCTGAGGCACAGCTTTGCCACTCATTTGCTGGAACAGAAGGTGGATATTCGGGTGATCCAGGTGTTACTCGGTCACAAGAAGCTGGAGACCACGGCGCTCTATGCCCAGGTAGCCACCGATATCCTGCGTGAGGTGGTCAGTCCACTGGAGACCTTGCAACCGGTGTAGACTAAGGTCATGGTGCGTCCCGCACTGGAGGTGGCGGAAATCTTCCGCACCCACGGACCCGCTTGGCGACAAGCTCAGCAGATCCATTTAAGTCTGGGACAACTGAAAGTCATGTCCGCCATCGAACAGTGTCGTACCTCGACATTGGGTGGGCATATGTTGCATTGCCCTGCCTGTGAGCATGACGAAATTGCTTACAACTCTTGCCGTAACCGGCACTGCCCAAAATGCCAGGCCAGTGCGGCTAAACGTTGGCTCGAAGCCCGGCAGGCCGATCTGTTACCGGTGGACTATTACCATGTGGTATTCACCTTGCCCGCGCCGATCAGCGCCCTCGCTTACACCAACAAGGCGGTGATCTATGGCCTGCTGTTTGAGGTCGCCGCCGAGACGCTGAGCACCATCGCCGCTGACCCCAAACATCTGGGCGCACGGATCGGGGCCACCTTAGTGCTGCATACTTGGGGCTCGGCGTTAACTCATCATCCGCATGTCCACGGCATCGTCCCAGGCGGTGGGTTATCCTTAGACGGCGAGCGCTGGGTGGCTTGCAAGCCGGGCTTCTTTTTATCGGTACGCGTGTTGTCACGGCTGTTTCGACGGCGTTTTCTGGAAGAACTCAGCAAAGCGCAGGCGGCAGGACAATTGCAGTTCTTCGGTGAGCATGCCAATCTGGCTAACGCCTCGGCCTTTGCCGATTGGCTCGTGCCACTTAAAAAGTGCGAATGGGTGGTCTACGCCAAACGCCCGTTTGCCGGACCAAAGGCAGTCTTGGCTTATCTGTCGCGATATACCCACCGGGTGGCAATTGCTAACTCACGGCTTATCAGCATAGACGAGCAGGGTGTCACGTTTCGCTGGAAAGATTACCGGGCCAAGGGCAAGACTCGTCAGAAAACCATGACGCTGTCTACCGACGAGTTTATTCGCCGTTTTCTGCTGCATGTGTTGCCCAGTGGCTTTCACCGCATTCGGCACTATGGCTGGCTAGCCAATACCGGACGACACGATAATCTTGCGCGGCTACGTGAGTTGCTGCACGTAGCCCCTGCGGAAGCAAAGGTGATCGAGTCGTCGGCAGAATCCGTCCAGGCGGTCTTCGTGTGCCCTGATTGTGGTGCGCCGATGATCATTGTCGAAATCTTGGCACGCAAACCGTTGATCCGCGCACCACCCAAACAACGAGGTGTACTATGAGTTCCAGCGCATTAAACCACTCACCAACGCTTCATCGGCCAGAGCCGATGCGGGAAGGCTTTGTCTGGTGGCGTAAAATCCCCAGTTCTTGCACTTCACCGCAACGAAAAATCAGAGGTATCTGCTCCGTAACTGCTCACCTGAACAATTTCATGGTCCGATCAGACCGGCTTGCTTGGCATGTCAAAGACAGGTCAACCACTCAAATCTCCATAGTCCATCGCCGGTTCTGATCAGCCTTGGTAGATCCCGCGGTTTCCTCCCTCGAGGCTTGTCCGACGCCTGCCCTCAGCGTTCTGCTGGTACCTGGTAGGGCTGCGATTAAGGGCAGGCATCTGACAACCCTTAACAGTGTTTGCCTATCAAGCCCCTATTACCGAAGTCCTCCGCTATCTGTCTCTGGGCGAATACTTTAAGGTAGCCTCGCAAACTGGACTTGCAGGTCTTGCCAGCCGATATCTCCAGCACAAATGCCTGAAAATGTGGTGTATGTAGCAGGTTTTAAGATCATTCGCACACGTTCGATGCTCTCAAACGACGGTGTCAGGCCTCGAATCCGAACTCGAAGGAGGATAGACCAGATTCGTCCCCATAGATCAAAGACAAACAGGCAGGATCCGGCTTATCGATCTGATTCGGTGAATAGGCATCCAATAAGGGGGCGATATGTCGTACTGATCGAGGCGTGGTATAAACGAGATAGCAAGTTCCATCATTAGTCCAGCATCCAAACATCGCCATGCCCTCGGGGCCGTTTCTAGCAACATAGGCTGCCCTGAATACGCCCAAGAGCAAGGCCATTTCACCGGATTCGTATTCCTGGCGCGAAAGTGTGATGCGGCGCCAACACTGGACATAAAGAATTACATAAACATCACGAAGCCTTAGCTAAACACCATGAGGCGCTGGCTAAGGAACACGAAAAAGCAGCAGCAACTCATGAAAAGATGTCCAAGTAATCCGAGGATTACTCACATTTTTTAAGATTAACCAGGGCAAATCCTCTGATCTGTCCTGGTTTTTTTTCACTTAAGTTTCTGCGATTCAAGTTCCAGAGTGCCCCACAGAATCAACCTGAAAGGTACACTATGAGAGTCTCCAATATCGTCAACCTAACGAAAACGAGATAAAACAAATGAGCGAAAAATCAGAGCAATGGCGAAAAATGGCAGAGGATAACTTAAAGGAAGCCAAGACAGTAGCAGAGTTAATACGAACTGAAATAGCAATTATGCCAATCGAAGCTTTCACTGCCAAATAAAGATAAGACGTCGTTTTATATTATTAGTTAACATGTTAGATAGCGAATTAGTCCCTGAAGGTGGTAATTATTTGCACACTAAATTATATTCTTGTAGCAGCTAAATAAACAAGAAATGATCAAGTATGTTGTTGCCCAGAAAAACGGAAGAATCGAAAAAATCGGAACATTTCAGGCTGTACAATAAAAATGTCACATATCAATATCAGCAGTACATATTTGTAAATAAGCAGATGCCCTCTTTAAGACACAAGGCTAGTTGTCAAGAATTTTGGCTAGATAATCTCCCCATATTTGCATTGCTTGGGTCTTTTCTTGCAAGTAATCATACTTATCATAATGCTTAGACGAAACATCATTCATTGCGTGATTTTGCAAACGATCTCGAATCTCTTTACTCAATCCTGCCTTAGCGGCTAAGGTTTTAAATGTTCGCCTCAAATCACGAGGATCAAATTTTTCAATGGTTGATTTTTTTAGTAATCGACTCAATGCTTGGCTAAAACCATCTGTCGGAAAAGGTCTAGTATTGCATTTAGCGGGAAAAACAAACTGGTTATGCAAATTTAGTGCACGGGCTTCCTGCAGTATCGCAAGTCCAACATTATTGAGCGGTACAATATGAGACCGGCGATTTTTAGTGCGAAGAGATGGTAAAGACCAGACTTGTTCTGACAAATTTAGCTCGCCCCATGACATACCTGCCACCTCCTCGACTCTTTGGCCTGTAGCAAGCATTAGTTTGAATACCTGTTTTCGACTGAAGTGCATAGCCGAATTATCTAGCAATTGCCAAAAACTTAAAACTTCAGCCTCCGTCAATACTCTCTCCCCAACCGGTTCATTTTTTAATACTTTTGGAACAGCTGTCACAGGGTTGTATGGAATATGAAATTTAATTCCATGCCTCAGCGCCAGAACAGAATCATCAAATTCAATACCAAATTTGAATGCGCTGCTCAAATAAGCCCTTACACGGTTAGCCAACACATCTGCTCCGCGTTCGCTAATACGATACAGAACATCAACTACATTGGTCTTGGTTATTTGGTCGGCTTTTGTAGACAAATCCCATACAGAATAAACGTTGGCTTTTAATGCTGTATCTGAATCTTTTGCGTAATTAGAACTCTTGTTGGCGTACAGGTGTTCAAGATACAAATCAAGCAACTGCTTAATACTTCCTTGTTGCTGTGTTTTTAAAATAAGTTGTTGATCAATACGTATTTGATCAGCTTTTTCTCGATCAATACGTTCTTTTTCGGCTTTGGGATCAATGCCACTATCAAGCAACCTGGAATAGTCTGCATAAATCTTACGCGCTTCTTCTAACGACATTTTGCCGTGAATCTTTTTTCCATAAGTACCAATTGCATAACGGCGTTTCTTATTTTCAAAGTAGTAGATAAAATAAAAGTGCTTTTGGCCGGATGGAAAAACCCTGACTGCAAAGCGTCCACCTTTACGTTCCGCCTTATCTTCGGTTTCGTAATACTCTTGTATCTTAGGTTTTAACCCATCAATGTATTTGTCATTGAATAACGCCATATAGACCCACTGATTAATTTTATGTGTCCGTTATTGTGGCCGTTATTGTAGTTATTAGCTAGAATTATTTGTTATCGGCTGAGATAGATACTATTATATACTACTTATAAAACAATACATTAAGCTAGTTTTTTAATGACAGCTGATATTGGTTGAAGCCAGTTTTAGATTGATTTGTAATCAGCCGGTCGCGGGTTCGATTCCCATCGCCAGCTCCAAAGAATACCAAAGGAGCCAATAACTTTATAAGTTATTGGCTCCTTTTTTTATGCCTACGCAAAAACCATTACTACTCCTTTGCTACCTTTGAAGATGCCCCTTGATCATACACAGGGTCCATTCAGCGGCAAGTGAAAATCAAAAAGATTCAATTCACGCTTCGCTGCTGCCTTAACGGCAAATTTCCGATTCAAAATAACGCAACTACCCTTCTGATCAGCTCGCTGAGTTGGTGCATCAACGCATGACAAGCGCCTTATCATAGACTGATCGAAACCATGCGGAAATTTAAAAAAATATTAACCAAACGGATTTGTTGGAATTGCTGGAACAGCTTGAACAGTTGGAGCAAGTAACCTCAGAATTGAAGATGATTTCCACACTGGGGTCTATAGAGTTAAATCTGGGCAATATGACCAGCATAAGCAAAGCTGATGCGCCAACGTGGGTTCAGTCGTCGATAGACTCCTTAGTAACATTTGATAACTGAGCTATACCGGCAGGAGAAAAAAATGACTTACAAACCAAAGCGTCGATCATGCGCTCTCCGATAGCCCACCCCATCGCCCGGCGGGAATAAAGCTCAAGCACCACCGACAAATACAATCAACCTTCTTCAGCCCAAATATAGGTGATGTCCGACACCCACTTTGGGTCAGACATATCCGCAGTAAAATTTTGTTCCACAGGTTGTGGCGCGGCAAGCAAGGAGTGATTGCTGTTGGAGGTGACTTTGGCCGCTTTCGCACGCAAGCCATTGTCCGCCATCAGTTTAGCTATACTGTGTCGACTGGTCGAATTGCTTTCTTCTTGAGGCCACTTGGTGATTCTGGATGAGTCCGGCCGGCCTTTTTCGTCATCAAAGACACGCTTGATTTCAACCACCAGCTTTTGGTTGGCTTGATCCCTTGCCGGAGAATGGCCGATTTTTCCAACTGTAGTAACCACGGCGTGAAACCGATAGCATGCGGCACATCATGCCCACGGAAAAATGATCTTCGTTGCCCTTAATCATGGCGCACTTCTCAGCAACTACTCCTGCGTTACTCTACCTCCTACATCCATACAGTCGACTTGGGTATTTTTTGCAAAATATTTTTAAAAAGTCCTCCTTTTCCTCAAGACGAGCATTTTCTCGTTTAAGAGGCGCCAGTCCAGCTTGTTAGCGTTTTTGCTTTTCAAAAGGCTGACTTGTCTGACTGCGTTTTGACCGCCATGAATAGAGCATTGATTCGGTAAGTCCCAAATCCTGGGCTACCTTGGGAATACCATCACGCTCGGCACGTTCCAATGCCTGTTCTTTAAACTGAAAACAGTGTGTTTGTTGCGGACAACTGAAGTTGTTGATTCTTTTTTGTTTCATTGCTGCCCTCGGCTTTAGAGATTACTTCCTTAGCCGAGTGTCCGCTAAATCGGGGCGAGATCAGATTGAAACAGTAGTTGAGGGGCTTGTCTGGCAAGTCCTAGCCCAAGACTATATAAGTGCACTGTACGCTTCATAAACTGTCAATATTGACAGTTGCATCTAGTAGCAAAACCCAGTTAAATGCGGCCTAAGAAACAAATTTTTTAGGCGAGATGATGCACGTTGTTACAGGTAGACAAGAAGCCCTCCCGGATGAGAACTATACTCGAAAGTTGCCAGATACCACCACAAAGCCGACTTGACTAGCAACTTCAAGCATTTAATTATGCGGAACAAGACCATTTTGACACAGTCTGCGTGGTATCACGCGACGAGCGGGGAAATATTTTCGGATGTGCTCACCTACCGCCTACCACTCAACCTTATCTTTCCCACAGCTACTCAACGGGATACCCCGCCAGATTCACTGGATATCCGGGGGTATCACATTTTTCTGCAATGAATTTTAATGCGAAAAAGTCATATGCTCCAAGGCAACTTTCTTCGTCTATTACAATTAGAGTTAATTCAGCTTATAGACGGAAACAAATTTACGATGAAGTCAGACACAGCCGCCGTGTCAGCTCAAAGGTACGTGAGGACAGAGTATACTTGAGAAGGAAAAATCGCCGATCTTTGGCACGATTGAGCTTGAGAGCAAGGTACGAATTATTATAATGGAGAACGTGCAACAGAAAACCATCGAACCGAGCACTGTGGGCAATATCGACGAATATGTGATTTATGATGCCTTGCCTCGGTGGAGATGGGATATACGCACAAGTGCGTTTGCCACAGTCGCGAACAGTATCCCCTGTTGAGGATAACGACGGCTTCCACGAAGTACATATCAACACAATTGAGGGTTTCTAGCAGGGCAATCGCGCTAAAAATACTTGAAATTATAGAGTTCAGCTAAGGTAATCAGCCTATCATTTTGATTTCCAACGACAGCAAAGCCAACACTTTCTATTATTCATCACTTTTTCAAGCATTGAAGCCCCCAGACTAAACAGGCAAAAAGAAACATCAGCTACAAGATATTTTCTTTATTGGCATGTGCGCTACGATTTGTGGGGCTGATAACTGGGTTGCTTGGTTTAGAGCATGGTATACCTCGCACGACACCTTCGGTGAAGTTTATGCCGCCATTGATACCGACCACTTTAGCGTCTGTTTCTCCCGGTTGCTGATTTAGCCAGCATAACAGAAGGGAAAGTGATTACGATAGATGGCAAGTGCTTAAGGCGTGGCTTAGACAAGGCCTCAAGAAAAGCAGCCATTTTGGTCAGCGTTTGGGCCCAACAAATAACACGGCCTTAGGCTGGGTAAACATCAATGATAAATCGAATGAAATCCCGCCATTCCAAAGTTACTTTCAAGGCTTGATATAGCAGGAGCAGTGATTACTATCGATGCGATGGGTTGCCAGAAAAAATAGCAGAACAGATTAAACAGCAAGGCGGTGACAATGCATTTAGCTTGAACGGCCATCATGGTCGAATTGAAACGCGCATAATTCGTGCAACAGGGGTGATATAGCATGACTGCAAGAACAGCGTAACTGAACAGTCTACACAGCATTATCACAGTCACTGCTAAAAGAGGAATCGATAACAAAGTTGCTAAAGAAATGCGAATGATCCGAAGCTGTTAGAGCGCGTGGTGCGAACGCATTGGATGATTGAAAACAATCTTCACTGGGTTATTGAATCGCCATAGCAAAGGACATAGCGCCGCGAATCCGGCTGTATCCGACATATTGGATTGAATCAAAAAACATCTAAGGTTGACGTCAAAATCAAACGATTAAAGGCCGGATGGGACAATGATCATTTACTTCCTGTCATCGGGATGATTTACCTGTTTTTTGAATTTGCGCATAACGTTAGGCGGCGCGATCTAGCATTGCTGGATTCGCTCCTGGATACACCGTTACACTCGCAGGCATGTCCTAAAAACCCAATATCAGCTAACAGCTTATGGCTTTAGCGGGATAACTTTGCCTACAGAATAGGCGCTATCTAAATTCGGTTAAATTTTGCGACAGAACCTTTTGCAAGAGATAGTAAAAGGCGCGCCTGTAAATCCATACTGGCAAAGCAAAGTTAATATGCTTGATACAAAGATAGGGGAATCTGCCGCAGAGCAAATGACTAAACGCTGGTAAGCAGAAACAAACACAACTGAGCGGCAATCATCATGCACAAGGTGTTGCCGACTTCACGATCAAACAAAAAATTTTAAACTATCGTTAAAAAACAATGAACAACCAATCATTTACTTTCGACCAATTTCATATAGAAGTGGCGCGTAACGCTTCTGATGACTTTAATTTGTTTCATGATAAGCATAAATGGTTACAGATTACTCATAACCCGTTCAAAGGCCCTATCGTACTGGGCTATCAACTCAATACCCTCATCGAGTATCAAATGCGCTTATATCGAGAAGCGCATCATGAAGACGAGATCATTGCCAAAAACAATCTATATTTCAGTAATTATCAAATTACTTTTGTTAACGCCGTACGCCCCCAAATACCGGTCTATCTGAATATTAAAAAGACTCTGATTAAAACCATTCCCAACCTAACACTTGGCAATCGCATCGTCATGAAATCCGATGGAAAAACTGTGCTACTGGGGTTTAAAAAGGAAACGCAAGCGCCACTATTCTTGGCTGATGCCAAACTAGATAATCTGCCCGATCTTAACGAAATTCCTGACCATACCGCCATTCCCGGCACCAATTATTTTCTCAAACGGAAATATATGAATAACGGTTCGGTTAAAAATTTTCTGTCCGGGTCTTTCGCAGAGCAATCCGACTATTTTGATGAGTTAACGCATATTGCACATTATCCGGAAATATTTCCTTGCAGCCTTAGCTCCGGCGCCTTGCTAGAAAAGGCTCAATTAGAAAAGCATGACTTTAAACTTAATCCTATGGTTTACACCTCTCATGAGATTTCAGTAGATCGGCATTATTTAAGTCAGCTTAAAAATAATGAAAAACTGCATATTCTAGTTGAACAACTCCCGGAATCCAACGATAACACATTGAATCAAACCAATATTATACTAAGAACTTATAATTGCTACGGTTTGTTGCAGAATAATGAAGTATTATTCAGAATGACACTGAACCTTGTTTCTTTAAAAGACATACTCAAAAATCTTCCTGATTAGGGGGTATAAGCCGGAACCCTCGGAATTTTTGACGTCCAATTACTGGTAAGATGTTTGGTTGAAAGCTGCTCAACCATCCTGCAACAGGTCATAACGGATTTTGGAACTGATCATGCGTTTGGCTTGACGCCGAATAATGACCCCGTAAAAATTACGGGGGGTCATTAGGGTATTGTCAGAGGTTAGGCGAAGCCTATACAGAGTACTATACGGGTCGCAAGGGATATGAGCTGTTTTAATCATCGTGTAAAACAGCGAAGAAAAATGATCTGGGAATCGGGGAAATGGGTGCTTCGAAAAGCAACAACATAAAATGCTATTCTGAGCTAAGCAGCAAAGAATAATTAAGCACCTGCTCCTCTCCTAAAGGGACAACTTTTTTCAAAACCAATTGTTGGTCTGAACTATTAGAGCGGTCAGCGCAAACGGCTATTATGTAATTCGCAGAAAGCCGCAATTGCCAAAAACGCCAGCGAGCAGGAAAATCGTTCAAGTTGCGTTGCATCGAGACACTGATCCGGCGCTCCTCTTGAATATGAAAGGCGAATTGATCCAATGGAATCGACAGACCCATGCCGCGTGCCTTGATATATGATTCTTTAAGCGTCCAGTACTGGAAAAAGCGCTCTTGCCTTGCTTCTGCTGAATGTGTGTGTAGTTCATCAACCTCGCTACATGAAAAAAAATTCCCCGCTATTTCGATAGGGGCAGTGCGAATCCGTACATTCTCCGTATCGACCCCTAACGCGTTGCAGCAAGTAACTCCAAATACGATGAGGCTTTGTGTATGAGAGATATTGAAAACTATCTTTCTTGCGATATGATCGTCATTAGCAATCTCTGGCCGCCCATAGGGATTCGTGCGAAATGACCAGTGCTCAGGAGCTATCGGCGCATATCGCGACAACACCGTCCGCTCCAGCGCTCGAGTAACCAAATAGCGATGCCGGTCTCTGGTAAAATAAAAGCTCCGTTCACGGCACCGCTCTTGCTCAGTCAAGAGGCTCCGATACTGAGCCAAAAGGCGTTCATCCTTTATTTCATCAAAGAAGGCGCACCACAAATGAATTTGCTCTGGATCAAGAGTCATTGATGCGGACTCGTTGACCAATCTGACCGTGACATGAATATTGACATAAACTGCTGAATTACTTTAAAAATAGGATGGAAAATTTTCTTTGTATCGGGAATATAACCAATTCTGTCGCATTAACAAAAAACTCAAAATTTGGCTACAAGGGCGGTGCCAAGCTACTGACAGGCTCAGTTAACAACCAAGTCCTCAGGGCGTGACGGCCGCCCAACAAACCGTTAAGGTTACACGGTCTATTTGGTGAAATTTTATTATTTTTAATCCAAAGGTTATGTCAATGGACGATAACTGTCCCACGTACCGGATGAAAAAAGTTAATGTGCCAGAACCTAAAAAATATATCGTAGCTCAGTAAACAGACCTTGTATTGGTTTATTACTCCCAAAGTAAGTATTAGCTTTGCCATAATAAAGCTCGGCACCAACTGTTATTTTCATATCGTCCTTGAAAGAATAGGTTAATAGTGGCCGCCAGTAGCTGGTATTGGGCTTAAAGTAACTAAACACCAGTAACTCGGTTTCCAGTGTATCATTCAGCCATTTCTTACCGACCCGCATGGTTGAGCCTAATTTTCGCGCCGACTCCTGATTAAAGCGAATCGCATTCACCAAAGCCATATTGCGTTCATTTGATCCGGCTATGCTTGCTAAATCAGCGACATTTCCATTTTGTTGTAGAATTAATTGCACATTGACATTCAAATTATCGTAAAAATTCCGATCTACCCCAGTCACCAGCATCCAATTGCTACGAAAACCGCTGACCGTTTGCGGTTCGTCCCGCTCCACGCGCGCCAATTCGGCACGCCAGCCATAGCGTCCGAGATTGACGGTAACATCGGCACCGAACACGGCAATTTTGGGATAATGCAAAATCACAGTATTAGCGCTGTCACTCGCCTGCCATTCCGGCAACAGCTTAAAGCCTCGAAAATAACTAAGCGACCAGTCAACCTGATCACCGCGCATGTCAAACTTCAATCCAAATGGCCAGCGACTGCGCGTAGGTGTTGGTTGCCTATCCAAAAAATAAATGTCTCTAGCCTGCGATTGCGGCAATTTGCTGGGCTGAAAACTTGGGGTAAGATAGAACGTTATGGTTTTCTGCGTGTCCGGGAAATAATTCACCTTAAGCGCCGACACTCCGCTTCGTTGATCTTCTTCGAAAGGTAACTGAATACTGTAGTTACGCGGGGTCAGGTTATCTGTCGGATTGATGCCGTCGGCACGCCCCCACGCGACGATTTGTTTGCCCAGTTTCACATCGAACTGCTCCGAACGCCATAGCGCAAAAGCTTCCAATACTTCAGGCTTTGCCACCGACTGGTCAAGCTCCGGGTTATGCCACCGCACTTCCGCCTTGCTAGTGAGACTTTCGCTCCAATCGGACTCGATTTTTACGTCGCCAGTGGCACCGACGATATCATGGTGCTGATGCAGCTCTTTCGATACCTGATAGTAGTTGAGCCGCAAATTGGCATTGAACTGGTGCGCCGACGTTGTGTCATCCGCTTGGGTTGAACCAACTGCAGCCAGCCCAAGCAATACCGCTACAACACACTTAACCAACTTCACCTACTCTCTAGGGCGCGAGTACTAAACATATCGTCAGAAATAGCGACCTCGGTATCAATCTCATCAAGTAAAATCAAAGTCTTGTGACCCGTCTGCACATTGGTCATTTCCCGACTCTGCGCCAACCATCGATTCTTGTCCGTTTCGACAAGCTTGGGCTGGCGAGTCCATTGCACCTTCAACAATTGCCCAAGCAAGTCGTAATACTCAACCTTCGCCTCTAACGCACTGTCTTTGCGCAACCAACTGATCTTCTTGCTGTACCCGCTGTCGTCACGCACCTTGTCCGAGGTTGGTGTCGACTCGATCACGAAACATTCCTGATTTTCCACCGTTTCGGAATGCAACAGCGTGTGCTTGTACAGCTCGACCCGAGGCGGCAACATTTCGCCATAACTAAAGTCGGATCCCATAAAACTATCTTTTTTGTTATTCGAAATTAATCGACGAACCTTGTGCAGCGCAGGTAAATAAATCCACAGATCATCATCGGCATCGACTCGCTCCATTTCAAGAAACCCGGTTCCCTTGATATCGGCCGGGTACTGGAAACGCACAATCAGATTCGAATCGATGCCATTTGACTGTAGTTTCGAGACGGTTTCTATTTTGCGGTCGCGCTTTTGTCCATCGGCGCTGATCAGGCTCATCGTCATCTGCGACTTCATCACGCTGATTTTGGAGACAAAGAAATTGCGTTCCATCAGTTGCTGCGCGGTCTCTTCAGCGTTTGCCAACGGCAAACCCACGCACAACAGCAGAGCAACGCGAACGCTATATTTCAACAATCGGTTCAACATAATTTAGACTCCTTTATTTTGTGTTACACCGAACACGAAGCGAGGCCTGAAGACAATCATCATCGAGCGTAAGAACACCAGAGCACTTATGCTGCTGACTGCCATCGTCACGATCACCATCAACGCAAAACGGATGTAGAACGCGAAGCCAGTACCCAATAACACCGAATACCCCCCAGCAATCGACAGCGCCACCAAGATAATCGCCTTGCCGGAAGTCATCAACGAGGTGCGGGTCGCTTGCGCCAGATTACCGTGACGCCGGTATTCTTCGCGGAAACGAAATAGCAAGTAAATCTCATAATCTGCCCCGACCCCGATAGCCATTGATGCGGTAGTTGAGGTGCCCATATCAAGCGGGATGCCAAACCAGCCCATCAAGCCCAGATTGGCGAGAATGATCAACACGAGTGGGATAGCGACAAATAAGCCACCCACCAAGGAGCGTAGCGCGATACTGGCTAATAAGAATACGATCACCGTCATCTGGATCATGTTTTGCACTTTGTCGCGCGTCAGCGATTCATTGATTGCGATGGTCTCTGGCAAACTGCCCCCGATGCCTATGTCGACATCGGCAGGAAAATACTTGGCGATAATAGGTTTGGCCAGTTCGTACAGCTGTTCCGCATGCTGAGTACTATCTTCTTTCAACAACACCTGAATTACAGCCTGCCGATAATCGGTATCAACCATGTTATCAAGATCTTGCGGTTCACCCGAGAGCGAAAACAATAATAGATATTGCGCCACCATTGCCTGGCTATCAGGAATGGTGTAATAAGCGGGATCGTCATTATGCATCGCCTGATTCATTTTCTTGATCATGTCAGCCAGAGAGGTGGTTTTACCAACTCCGGATTGTTTGCTCAAGAAATCTTGCAATTCAGTCATGGCGCGCAATATCCGTGGATTTTTAATTGCGTCGTGTTTATCACCTTTTACCAGGAAAAACATTGAGTTGGTGCCGCCAAAGTACTGATTCAATTTATTATCATTGATACGCACCTCGCTACCCGCCAGATGGTCGTGACTCAGGCTATTGTCGACATACAGCCGCGACACCCCGACCAGCGTCAGCACGACCACGATCAAGCCGCCGATTAAGATGCGTGGCGCGTTACCCACAACCAGATTGTCGGCTAATTTAGACAAGCCGCGATCAAGCAAGCTGGGGGTTCGCTCCGCCACTTGTTCAAGCACTTTAGGCGCGGGCAATGCAGCCCGTAGAGCGGGGATCAGGGTCATTTCCAGCAATAAAACCGCCACAATGCCGGAACCTGCAAAAACACCAAAATGGCGAACAACCGACACCTCAGCAATCGTCAACGAATAAAAAGTGATACTTGCGATCAAGCCGGCGGTAATCATAATGGGTGCGATCCAACTCAGCGATTTGATGACAGCGACACGATTCAAGTCCTTGTTGCTGAAATCTTGTATCGTCTTGCCAACCAGAGCCAGATCAGCTGCCAATGACGGATCTTGGCGGCGTGCCGTCAGATCATGAAATTCTTCATAATAGCGTTTTAAAATCTGTATCGCATGCCCGGTCGCCATCGCCATAATTAAAATGGGGGTATTGGTATTCATCACATCCATGTGAACCCCGATCAAGCCCATAAAGCCAAGCGCCCAAATTACGCTCAAAAGTCCGGTCAACAGTGGCAGCAACATGCCCTGCAAGCTGTGAAACGCTAAATATTGCACCAGCATGATGGCCAAAAAGGCAGCCCCGAGATACATCGGCAACTCCATCACATGCCGCTCAGTAGCCGCCAGATTGACCAGCAAGCCACCGGCGATAATGTCGACATTGGCATCGCGCTCTTTATCGATCACATTCAGAATCTGTTGATAAATCGCGTTATAGCTCGGGTTAAGCTTATCCATCTGAAAGTCAGTCAGCACTGCGGCGGCATCGCCCGCCGGTGACACTAACGTATTGACATAGAGCGGATTGGCCAGCACCGAGGCTTTGAGTTGCGCCAGTTGTTCTGAATTGACCGGAATGCTTTCCATTATCGGATGCACCGCCATGCCATCGTTACCCCCCCGGATATCTTTCATCTTCCGTGCCGCCAGACTGATAGTATTGCCCTTAATAACACCTTTGATCTTCTCGATGCCGGCCTGAATACGTTGAATTTTTGCTAACACTTCGGGTTGGTAGACGTCACCTTTGAGCGGGATGATACCGATCACCGTGAAGTTGGTGCCACCAAACAGGTGTTCCAACTGCTTGGTGTTTTTCACATACGGGTGCGATTGCGGCGCCCACATATCGGGATCCATATCGAGTTTCAGTTTGCCCAGAAAACTGAACAAAAACAAGGTCACTAAGACCACCAATAACATCACTAGCCAGCGCAGCTTGACGATATACTGACCGTAACGGATAAATAGAGAAGAAGCCATAATTATTAAGAATACTTTCGCGTAAAAATTCACTGAACCTAAAAATTCAGGGCTGTGTGGTGTGCCTTAGTCCGACACGGTGTTTTGTTCTACTGCCCAACCAATTTAATCCGCTTGATTACCCGCCTGCACCAGCGCATTAAGCGCTAGCCGCAACGGCCCTGCCAGCGCCGGATTGCCGATAATCGTCGCCACATCGTATTTCATGCCGGCCACCGGAATGGTGGGCGAGGCAGCATCGACGATAATCCAGCCCATCGTCATGATGATTTCGGCCAGCGCGGCCTGTCCATGCACCGCCCGTCCCGAGGCATTGATCAAAGCCACTGGCTTGCCGGCGAGATCGGTACTGCCAACCACCCAATCAAGCGCGTTTTTAAATGCTCCCGGTACTCCATGCGCATACTCAGGGCAAGCTATGACGACGCCATCGCAGTCCTTCAACAAGGTACGCAAGGCTTCGACAATCGGCGGCGGGGCATGCTCGATATCAGGATTAAATTGTGGCAAATTGCCGACTTCTTGATACAAGCTAATTTCAACTTCGGCTGGAGCCAGGGCAATTGCGGCGCGCAACAGCGTGGTATTGGCCGAGCTCTGCCGTAAACTGCCGGAAATGGCGACTAACTTAATCATGCTGTGTCATTTGTGCAGAAAATGACCAAGTGACCGGCATGTTCTTCAAGCCGTACAACACCATTTCATGCCGGAACTGTAGTGCATCAACCGTTGTCGCCAATTGCAGATCCGGAATGCGTTTAAACAGCGTGAGGAATGCAATTTGCAGCTCGGCCCGGGCAAACGCGGCACCGATGCATTTGTGCAAGCCGTGGCCAAAACCAACATGATTGGTAGTCTTGCGATGGATATCGAAAGTGTCAGAATTTGGAAACACAGTTTCGTCACGGTTTCCTGAATTCAACATCACCAACACGCCTTCGCCAGCCTTGATTAATTGCCCGCCGACTTCTACGTCAGTTATGGCAGCGCGCGGCAGACCGGCGTGATTCACCGTCAGATAGCGCACCAATTCATCGATCAGCGTCTCGGCCAGTTGCGGGTCTTGCTGAAATTGCGCCAATTGGTCGGGATGTTGCATCAGCGTCAATGTGCCCAACCCCATTACTTGGGCCATCGTGTCGTAGCCCCCGAGAAGCAGCAAGGCTGCAATGCCAACCACTTCCTGATGACTAGCCGGATTGCCGTTAATTGGCTTCGCCAGAAGACGGCCTAGCAAGTCGTCACTGGGATTGTTTTCTTTTTCGGTGACGATGCGGTCAAAATACGTCATCAGCTCAATTGCAGCGGCTTGTGATTCTTCCGCTGTACGGCTGCGGTCCAGCATGGTGTCTGTGCGGTTCTGGATAAAAGGGCTATCCTGATAGGGTACGCCGAGCAATTCGCAAATAATCAGGGATGCGACCGGCAATGCCATCACACTGACAAAATCGACTGGCGGCGGCAGCTTTAACATGTCGTCGATTACCTTATCGACGATGTTTTGTATGCGTGGCCGCAACGTTTCGATGTGGCTGACTTTGAATTCATTGATCACCATGTCGCGTAAGCGGTTATGCTCGGGCGCATCCATTTGCATGAAAAAACCGGGCGGCGGCGCCACATTACCCGATAGATAAGTAGGATAACCCGGAGCCAATGGATCGGAACTAAAGCGCTTATCAGCCAATATCGTGCGGATGTCCTGATGCCGCGTTACCAGCCAAGCCAAGTCGCCGCGTGGTGTGCGGACGCGAGAAATAGGTTGGTCGATCCGTAATTGTTTGTATTCCGGTGGCGGATCGAATGGACAGGTACGGGTCATCGGTAACGGCGGTACTGTATTGGTATCAATCATGCTGTCTCTCACTATGTCAGGGTCGTGGATGATATTGGGCTGGCGGTATAGATGCGGCGGACTTAATTTTTCGCCAGCATCTCCAGCAAGATTTTGCTCAATGCATCGATATCCGAATGATCCCACATCAGTGTAGGGTCGAGCGACATATCAAGATAGTCTTCGATGTCGCCGGTCAAAGTAAGCGCATACACCGAGTCGAGTCCGTATTCTGCCAGGGCGACGTCGGATTTGACGGCATCCGGCGCAAGTCGGACATAACTTGCGACGCGTTGGGTCAACCAGGTTTTCAGGGTGGCATCGGTATGGGTGATAGTAGAGGCTTGATTCATAATATTTTCTTTGTTAACAAGAGGTTGATGATAATGATGCGGCCCAGCCCGGTAAGGCGCGCCGGGTCAAATCGAAACTTACCGCATGTTGATAGCGTTCCAGTAATTCGGCTAACAGATGCGCGCTGTGTTGCTCCGATAGCGAGTGAGGGGTTTTGGTCAGCATTGACTGCAATCGTTGTAGCACCAGTTCCAACCAGATTGGGTCACGTAAAAAAAGGTCACCTTGCGCCCTGTTGTGCCACCATAGATTCAGACAGGCCGAGGCGGCCAACACCATGACATAGCGTGTTGTCAGCGCATAGCTGCACGGACTGGCCATGACGCTCAGTTCGGTCGGAGGCAATACAGCGCATAATTGTTGCAATTGCACTAATTCATCGACAAAGCCTTGCGCCAGCACAGCCAGTTGCGGATGCTTATTTTCCTCATGTAGCGCGGCGCAAGTTTCGACGAGCGCCGCGGCCAATGGGTCTTGTCCGTTCGCGCCGATTGTCAGTGCCTGGAACGAAAACGGCGGCAAATCCTGCTCGAATTGAAACATAGCTGCCGGTGCTGGCGTTGTCGTCTGTTGCAGCCAAGCCCGACGTGCCAATTGCGGCAATTGCGGCAAAATCGTCATTTGGCAAGTCGTACGCGCCGCATGGCCAAAACTGGCTGGCTTCAAGTCACGCAACAGCTTTTGAAACAGCGCATGGTCGCCATTACGCAAGTAAAATTGCGACCCAAGTATTGCCGATAAGCCCGTCATCGCATCAATCAATAGCTTAGGTATTAAATACTTGACCGCAGCGCTATAGATACTGCCGGCGTTCGGCGTCAAATGCAGGCTGCGTGCCACCACGGTGGTAAAGCAGTCACACAGCAGCAAATCGGCAAACGCATTGACCATTACGGTTTGGGTTTGCGGCAAATCAAGCACTGCTCGCCCGTAAAGCATACGTTGTCGCGCATAGCGTAGCGTACTGCGCAGTCCAGTATCGAGAATCCCCATGAACATGCCGGGCAACGCGACGCGGGTAACTTGAAAAACCTTTAACGCCGTTTCTAAACCGTGTCCTGGTATGCCAATAATGCTATCAGGGGCTATCGGGCAGTCATGCACGGCGATGCCGCCCAATTGCACACCGCGCATGCCGATGCTGGCAAAACGTGGCGGATAACTGATATGACTGGGAGGAAGTATGGATTTTTCCAGCAATAATTGGGAATGGCTGCGGCTACCTTGGTGATGCTCGGTACGGGCGTAGATGACGATAGCATCGGCGCGCTCGATATTGGCGATGACTTGTTTGCCTCCATTTAACACCCAATGATCGTCTTGCAGCAGGGCTTCAAACTCAACCCGCGCCAAATCATTACCGTGCTCCAGCTCATGATAGCCGCAGGACAGTTTACGATTGTGCAGCAATAGTGCGGCCACCTTTTCTTGCTGGGCCAGGGTGCCTGCACTCCAGACATTGACCGCAGCGACCAAGGCGCTAGCGCCATAACCGAGACCTAGACAAGGATCGTGCCGAAACACAGCTCGCCCAAGTTCGATCATGCCCGTTAAGCTATGCAGTCGCCCACCGAGAGCAACTGGCACAAACTCGGCAGCGAAACCGAAGTGATCCAGTATCTGTTCTCCGGCGACTAGCATTTCCGCACACTCATCGGCCGCCAGTATCTCGCTAAAACTGCAGGGATTGGTGCTATCCCAGGGATCGCCAAATAGTTGTTCCAGCGCAGTAACGCTTTCGTTGTTCATATCGTGCTCCATCATAACCATCCACCATTGCTGTTAGCCGGCAATAGCGAGACCCGCATACCGGCGTTGGCAGTGATGCAATCTGTTAATCGGTCATAGATCTCAACATCCGCCGCCAAATGGGACGCGGTCGGGGTTAATTGCGTCAAAATGCGTACCAACGCCGCATGCAACCATAAATCATTGCGCCACAAGCTCGGCCATACTTCGCCACGGCATACCGTACAATGGTTGGCCAGCCATAGCTGGATGCACGCCGCCCCTGCGAAACAGAGCTCATAACGACGCGCCAAATCAAAGGCGCTCGACGGTACTTCACGAGCCGAGGGTTGATAGGCGGCACATTCTTCCATCACGCCAGCCGCCGCATCACGTAGCGCTTCGGTCAGTCGCAGTACTGTCGCCGATGGTCTGCGTCCCTGATCCACTTGGGCCAATTGTATAACCGCATGCGGCAAACTTTGCAGCACACTACAGCCGCTACTGGACATCACGCGTAATTTCTGTGGCGCAAATTCGGGTAGCGGCGCGTTCAGGTCAACCGCCAGTGCCAGGCCCTCGCTGTCCCAGCTTTGCTTGTCATAGGCCCGTGCCAAGGTGCGGAACTGGTTAATTAAACTGTTGCGATTAACCACGGTACTACCGTCAAATATGGCCACAAGCCGATGATCCCGTTCTATTTTTTGAAACATGCCATGCGCAAACACCCCGGTCAGAAATGCGCGTGCGCCGAGCACCTCGCCCAGCGTGGCAATCAATTCATCGACTGCGCTTGGTACAAACGCTTTCGCCAATGCAGCCACCACACTCATCTCTCCCGGCAAAGCCACGATGCAACGACTAGAAACCACGCTAACCGCTTCCGCTGCCAAAAGTGTGGCCGCCGCTTCGCCGACGGTACGCCGTATCACCGGCAAATCAAGCAGCTGTCGTCCATACAATTGGCGCTGGGCGGTGAAAGTGAGCGCCAGTTGCAATGCATGATCGGCCGCGCCCAACGATAAGGCGACACATGTGGTGCGGCTCAGTTGTAAGGCTTTCAAGACAATTTCGATGCCTTGCCCAACTTTTCCGACCAATGCGCTGTGTGGAACCTGAGCGTTGCGGTACTCAATACCGCTAATATCGGCACCACGAATGCCGTGCGTCAGCTCTTTCGGCAAACAACAGTAACTGTCCTCAGCCAATGTGCGTTTATCCATCAACAGCAGACTAAAGCCACGTGGCCCGCCGGCCGGTTCGGTCCTCGCCAACGCACACAAAACTTGGCCCCGGGTAGCATTATTGATCAGCCATTTTTCACCATTGACTAACCAACCATCGGCGTTAGCCGTTGCTGTCAGTTCCCCGGCCAGCAAATCGCTGCCGTGATGGCGCTCGGTCAATCCCCAGGACATCACCACCCCCGTACTGACATCATGCCCGACTTCGCGCGCCTGTTCGGTATTGTCGGCAACCCAGACACACGCGGCTCCCAGAAAGGTCTTGCCGTGCCCGATTGCTACCGTCAGGTCGCGCCGTGCTACGGCGCGCCACAATTGCAGCAATTCGGTAAAACTTGTCATCTTTCCGCCATGACGTAGCGGCACGTAGTACCGGTAGATGCCAAATTCGCCCAGTACGTCACAAGCCGCTGCCGGGAATTGTTCCAGACGATCATGTTCGGCGCAGACTGCCGCAGAAAACGGCTTACCCTCCTGCTCGGCTTCGACCAGCATGCGTTCCAGTACGGCCAGCGCAGAAACGTCAGTCTCGTTTATGTCCATCGCTCCCTGCCCATCCGGCAGTGGCGCAGGAATGACGGCACGACGTAACGCTTGCAGATGCGGATCGACTTCTTCATAGACCGGCATCAAGCTTTGCTGCATAAACGCAGCTTGCATCGCGCCACGCTGGATTTTGCCGCTAGTGGTACGTAATACGCCGCCCGGCCTCAGCAAAACCACGGCCGCCACACGTACTTCTAATTCTCGCATAACAGTGGTCTTAATCCCGACCACCAATTTATGTAGCTCTTCCTCACTACACTGACTGCGTATTTCGTGCGTAACCACCACTTCTTCCTGAGGAGTGGTCACGGTAAAGACTGCGCCCACGCCACTCGAGAGTTCGGCATGATGGGCCCGCACTTCTTGTTCGATGTCTTGCGGATACAGGTTGCGGCCATGTACGATCAACATTTCCTTAAGCCGTCCAGTGATGTACAGCTCACCATGATGCAATACCCCCAAATCGCCGGTACGAAAATAGCCGCCGTTACCACGGGTAGTGCTGGCATTAAAGGCAATGGCGCTAGCTTCGGCATTCTGCCAATAGCCACGCGCCACGCTCGGGCCACGCAACCAAATCTCGCCTATCGCCCCCGCAGACAACTCGGCACAAGAGTCGGGATCAACGATCAAGACATCGAAATCATGCACGACCCCGCAACTGACGACCGCCCGCCCATCTCCATGTGCTATCGGTGCGAATTGATGCCGTCCTAATAGATCGATATCGACCTCGCAAATCTTGGCAGCCCGGCTGCCGCTACCCGAGACAAACAGAGTGGTTTCAGCCATACCGTAGCAAGGGCAAATGACATGCGCGCCAAAACCAATGTCGGCAAAACGTTGCGAGAATGCGTGGATAGTCTCTGCCTGAACCAGTTCCGAGCCATTGGCGGCGAACCGCCAATGCGACAAATCGACCCCCACGAGTTGATCATCGGTGATGCGTCGCAGGCAGAGCTCGTAGGCGAAATTCGGCGCAGCCGTAAACCCGATCTGAAACTGTGCAATCATACGCAACCACAGATAAGGACGTTTCAGGAACGTGGTCGGCGTCATCAAAATACAGGTGCTGCCCAAAAACAAGGCCGGCAATAACAGACCCATCAAGCCCATGTCATGGAATAATGGAATCCAGCCGCCAAAGCGAACTGCGGATGACAGACCATATGCCCGGCACAGGCTATCGGCATTGTGCAATAAATTACGATGGCTCACCATCACGCCTTTTGGATTGCCGGTCGAACCGGAGGTGTATTGTAACAACGCCAGACTATCCCCCTCCACTTGCGGCATCTGCCAGGCATCGGGGTCGGCAAAATCGACACTGTCGGTTGCTAACCGCGTGATGTGATCCAGTTCTTGCCCAGCGGCCCAAACGGTCACGCTATCCAGATTGTAGCTATCAGTCAGTAATGCGCTTATGCCGGCATCGGTGGCGATGCGGTATATCCGCCGCTGTTGATGTGGATGTTGGCCCGGCAGCGGCGCAGGCACCGCAATCATGCCTGCGTAAATACAGCCAATGAAAGCGGCGGCAAAATTAACACCCGGTGCATACAGCAACAAGACCCGGTCGCCCAGTTTGCCGCGCTGCTGTAACCAAGACGCAATGCGGCGCGCTTCAGTATCGAGCTGTTGATACGATAGTGAAACCGCAGCCTCCGGTTTGTTCGGGTCAGCCACCAGCGTCACCGCGTCTTGAAGCGGCTTATCCAGTGCATGTTGTCGAATCACATCAATGATGTTGTTCTGTTGTAAAAATGCGTTCATGCTGGGTTCTCTGCTTGCGTTGGCGCCGACATCAAATAGCCGGTAGCAACAAAATAATCCAAATATACCTTCAAAAATGCGGGGTCGATCCGGCGGCACACGACACCCGATCCGTCCAGAGCGGCCAGTAGGTTATCAGTGCGAAAATGCGGCGCACTGTTTGGATAGCCAACATCGGCGGATGGGATTTCTTCGCCAAATAACGGCAGAAACTTAGCCAGCGCATTATCTTCGCCACGCTCAACCGCCGCCGCTAGCGTCCGATACCAGGTTTGATACGGCACCCGCTGCAACGGATAACCACAGACAGCCATCATTTCCACCAATTGCTCCCAGTACACCGTATTGGCGGCCGGCAAATTAAATTGCGTCCCATGCCAGCCGCCGCCGAGAGCGATATGTGCAACCGCCTTGGCACAGAAATCAACTGGCACCATTTCCAGCCGGACATTAAAATCAAGAGCCATGCCAATTTGAATACAGCCCTTGATTGACGCATTCAAAAAAGTATCGTCAGAGCATGCGCCGGTATCCTGGGCGCCCGTAATCAAACCGGGGCGATACACGCAGACTGGTAAGCCGCGCGCCCCAGCCAGGGTGGTTAATTTATCGGCTACCCATTTGCTTTGCCGATAGCCCCCGACCACGCCATCGGCATCAGTCAACGCCACTTCAGCAAAATCTTGTGGGCCGTCGTGACCAGGATAGACCGCCAATGATGAGATAAAATGCACCGGTTTGATGCGTTGACGACAAGCAAGCCGCAACACTTCTACCGTGCCCAGTACGTTGACCGCTTTCAAGCGCTTATATGGCAGCGCATAGCTCGACAGTGCGCCGTTATGCACAATCATTTCAACTTGCTGCGCCATTTTTTCATAACTGGCCCGAGGCACACCAAAATACGGGCGACCAATATCGCCGACCACGCCAATCAGGCGCGCCATATCGGTGTCATGCCACAAGCCGTAAGTGTTCATATTGCTTTGTACGCGCGCTAATGCATTGACGGCATTATCGGCCCGCACCAAAACATAGATTTTCGCCTCAGAGCGATCCAGCAATTCGCGTAGCAAATACGCGCCCGTGTAACCTGTTGCGCCAGTGAGCAAAATACACCGATATGGCCCATTGGACACCGGCAGCGCACCCGGTTCGGGCGTGACATCGGCAGGCAAGGTGGCTTCGATGAATAAGTCCTTGTGACTCAAACTGCGTGAATTGCCACTGCTCTGCACTAGCATTCCGCTCTTTACTCCAAGCATTTTCATCAGCTCGGTGATGGTTGGCTGCTCAAACAATCGTCGCAGGCTAATAGCCACGCCAAAAGCCTCTTTAACTCGTGCCGCCATTTGTGCCGCAGTCAGCGAATCGCCTCCTAAGTCAAAGAAATTGTCTTCGATGCCGACTCGCGCCAAACCGAGGACATCGCACCAAATTTGCGCGGTCCGTATTTCTTCTACCGTGGATGGCGGCCTATAGCTGCTCCCGACAGACTCAGTCGTTTCTTTCACAGGCAATTGACTACGGTCGACTTTGCCATTGGGCAGTTTGGGTAATTGCTCTAAAATCACAAAGCGCGCCGGTATCATTGCTTCCGGTAAGTGCTGTCGTGCAAAGGCGTTTAAATCCGCACGTAAGCGGGTGGCCGATGCCGATAACAAGGGCTCATTGGCTACGCGCGCTAAATTCATATTCATCGCATCTGCTCCGTCAATTTAAATAAGGGGTAAACGCTGCCCGGCAGCGGACAAACATCGGTGGCAGTCTCATCATCACGCACTACGCTCAAACACCGCATCGAATTGATCCAGACGCCCATGTTCGGGAACTAGCAAGCGAATCCGATAACCGTGGCGTTCGGCCAATTCAGCCACCAGCTCAGGATCGAGCGCACTGCCATCGTCAATCTCCCACAGGGCTTTTTCCAAATCCCAGGCGGTGGTCTCGGAACCGGCTTCTCGCAATAGCTGCACCAGTTTCAACGGTCGAACCAGTCGTTGGTTAGGGATGCCGCTGACGGTCAGGCCGACCGGCTGCGCTTGAAGCTTGGCCTCCAGCGCGGCCAAGCCCGTAGCGACGCCTACCGCCGCGCTGACAGTGGCCATACCGGCCCAATCCAATACCTCTCCCGTTGGCTCAGTATCCGCGCGGCTGCGACCCAATAACACGACATCAAAACGGAAGCAACTTAGCTCGTTTTCAGCGTGCCCGCGTTTGATTTCCAACCTCGGTTCGGCCAATGTCTCGATTTGCGCTGCTAGCAGACGGAAGAAGCCGGTTGCCAGGCACAGCTCACCTTCGGCTGCCAATTGCCGCTCCAGCACGGCTGAAATCTCATGTGCCAGCATCAAAGCAGGCGCCCGCTGCAGTTGGCTTGTAGCGTGAAATGCCTCCAATAAACTGACGTCACGCACATCCCCCACAAACACCGCGCCCTCCTGACCAACCACGCGTGACGCCTCGAGCAGTACGCGCTCCAGATACGCGGTGCCGGGGAAATATTGAATCACCGAATTCAAGATTACGGTATCGACCGCGCCATTGGCTATCTCTTCCAAATAGCCGGCGTCGCCATGTATCAATTTGATATGGGCAGGCAAGGTCGGCCCCAGTTTCAAAGATGCCGCCGCATTGCATAGAGCAGCCTTGGACACATCAAGCCCTATATAATGATCGACCCGCGGAGCAAACTCGCGCATAAACAAACCGACACCAACGCCAACATCCAGCACACTATGCGGCAGCAAGGCATCGACACGTTTCACGGCGCAGGCTAGCCATTCACGCATCTGCGGCTCTGGGATCGGCTGGTCGTCGTAGCTGCTGATCCAACCCGCAAAATCGTGTGCAGGATCATCGCCTTGAGCGCCGCTGTCCGGGTCGGAGTAGGCACCTTCCCACACCTCCCCCCAACGCAGTACATGGGATTCTTCAGCAGCACGATCAACCATCGAATGATGCGGCGCAGCGAAGGCCACCAGCTCGGTGCTGCCAGACTCCTTCTGCACCGCCACTACGGCCACCGCAGCCACTTGCGGATGCGTTGACAACACACTTTCCACCTCGTCCGGCTCAACCCGATAACCGAGGATTTTGACTTGCCTGTCGACCCGGCCTAAAAATTCAAGCACCCCATCGCGTCGCCACCGTACCCGATCGCCGGTACGGTACACCAGCCCGTTTCCTTTCGGGTGCGGAGGAAAACGTTCGGCGGTCAAATCAGGCCGTCCCAGATAGAGACCCGCAACACCATCGCCGCCTATCCATAATTCACCAGCGACACCGATCGGTACTGGGTTACGCCCAGCATCAAGCACCAGCACTTCGGTATTGGCAATTGGGGTGCCGATCGGGATTACATTTGCTTTGGTATCGCAGGTACGATCAAGTTCATGCACGGTGGACCAGATCGTGGTTTCTGTCGGCCCATACATATTAAAAATCCTTACTGAAGGCAGCGCAGTTAGCAGGCGTTCGGCTAACCCGACAGGGAACACTTCGCCGCCAACCAGTACCGCGCGGGCCTGTTGCAATGATGCCAGAGCCAATGGTTCGGCCACCACTGCTGCCAGGAAAGAGGGGGTGCTTTGCATGATTGAAATCCGCTGCCGGGTACAAACTTCGGCAAACGAATGTTCGGTTTCGGCGGCCTCATCCAGATGCAGTGCCACTAATCGTTTCAATCCCGGTAAGCCCGCACTAATCTGTTCAGCCGATAGACCAAAATCGAGTTGGTAGGCGATTGCATCGACCCCGACTCGTATCAAATCTCGCAACCTATCGACCAGCCCAGACGGCGAGCCAAATAAGCCGGAGCGACTGAAATAGCCCTCCTCGCTTTCATCAATGCCATCGGCGTAGCGAAATGGATGTAGATCGACATGCGAAAACAGATATTCTCGGAAGGCGGTATATGCCTGTTGTTGGGCGCTATCGGCATCCTCCAAAATGAAGCACGGCAGGACGACAGTCACCCGCCCTGTCGATCCGTCCGCATCTGCGACAGCTGCCGAGCGATAAGCGCTAATCTTGTGCCCTAACTCTTCCACCGTTTGACCGAGAAGCGGTGTGATCACCGATATGCCGCTGGCTGCAGCGCGTTCGAATGCGGTACTGGAACTATTGCCGGCCAACCATTGCATGTCATTGGTTATGCTGTCCTGCAGCGTCAGCCAACCTTCGTCAGCGGCCCATTTTTCCGCTGCCACGCACCACTCGGTTTCTGTTGACCGCAACAGCAAGCAATTGGTTAGCGCTCGTTTCGACTCACTCCCATCGCTTATCAAATTACTGATCAAGTGCTCACCCACCACCACGACCTTAGCTCCGCGTACCAATGGCCATAGCAATTCCAACACCGAAATGTCGAAGGAGACGCTAGTCAAGGCCAGTACTGTGTCGCTCTCCGTGCAACCGATTCGAGCATCCATACCCGCGAAGAAATTGATCACATTACGATGTCTGATTACAGTGCCCTTTGGCAATCCAGTCGAGCCGGAAGTGTAGATCACATAGGCCGGGTCATCGCCGTTCGCATCCAATGCAGCATCAGCAATCAAGGCAGTGCCGGGTTGCCCGTCAATAAGACCTGCTTCCAGATCGACCAACAGCACGTTTTTCGTAGCCAACCCGACAGGACCGGCGCTATCGGTAACTAGGCAATCAATTGCGGCATCGCCGGCAATAAAATCGAGACGGTTTTTAGGGAAGGTTGGATCAAGCGGCACATATGCACCTCCGGCTTTCATCACCGCCAGTAGCGCCACTACCAGCTCGGCGCTTCGGCGCAGACAGACGCCAACCAGACTGCCCCGCCGCACACCGAGCCGGCGTAGCTGATGTGCTAACTGATTGGCACGGGCATCGAGTTGCGCATAGCTATGTGTTTGCCACCGGTACGCCAGTGCCGGCGCATCAGGACTACGCGCCGCTTGCAAAGCGATTTGCTCATGTACGGTAGTGTGTGCATCATAGTTGGCGGCGGTGTCATTCCAGCGAGCAATGAGCTGTCGTTCATCGTCCCCGAGTAAATCGAGCATCGCAATATCTTGTTCAGGATGATCGACGACGGCTTGAAGCGCCCGTTGATAATAGCCAATCAAGCGCTGGCAGAATTCGATATCCAGCAGAGAAACATCGCAATCGAGCCAGAAGCGCAACCGATTATGAATTGGATCCATCAAGAAGTTGACCGCTAACGGGATATTAGTTTCAGCGACACCGATAATATCAACAATTGCGGCATCATCAGCCCGGCCCATTTGCCATTGCAAATGAAAATCCATAAAATTAACATAACTGTCGAGTTGTAACTGGCCGCCCAGATCACGTTGAATTTGCACAAACGGATAGCGTCGATGCAGCGCACCATCACGTTCGCCGGCAAACACTTGATGTGCCAGCGCCAGCAGGCTACCGCTGGTGGTATCAAGTCGCAGTGGCAAGGTGTTCAAAAACACGCCAATCACTTCATCACCACCCGCTTCCTCCAATCGGCCATTCGAGACTATGCCGGTCACCACATCGGTCGTATTACACACCAGGCGCAACACGGCGACATGTGCAGTGGCCAACAGGGCTTTTAGCGGTAAGCCTTCGCGCCTTGCCAGATGGTGCAATCGCTCACCGATTTCGGGTGACAACGGCACATCAAACGCTTGTTGCACAGAACGCTGCTGTTCGCCATGCTGCAAGGTTTTGCGCGGCAATAGCGTCGGCTCGGCATCATGTAACAAGTTGTTCCAAAATTGACGCGACGCAATGTCCCCGAGCACCCGCCGCTCTTCCGCTATAAAATCGCGATAGCTCGACGGAATTGATTGCAACCAGAGTTCTTCGCCATTTAATTGTGCGTGATAGCGATTGACAATTTCTTCCAACATCGCCGCGTCGCTCCAACCATCCAACACCACATGATGCTCGACCACCGACAGTTGGAAAGAAGCTGCTCCGCGTCGATGTACCGTGAAGCTGAGCAACGGTGCTTTAGCCACATCAAAGTGGTGAAATTTGGCGCGAGCTACCCAGTCCTTGATCACGCGTTGCGCTAGGTCAACGTCATGATCGCCCAAATCTTCAGCGATCTCGAACGGAATATCGACCTCGGAATGCACCAGTTGCAGCGGCTCCGAGTAACTTGACAAGTCATACGAACTGCGTAGCGCCGGATGGCGCCGGAAAGTGTCGGCAATCGCACGCTGTAAAGCAAGCGGGTCGAATTCTGCGGCAATATGCAGACTAGTCACCACCCGATAGACCGCTGTATCATTATCGAATTCGGCATGAAATAACATACCGCCCTGCATTGCACTCAGCGGATAGGCATCATCCAATCCGGTTGGCAACAGCGCCCGGTCTGCGGCGCATAACATGTCGAATGGTTTGCTCTGTGCTCGCTTGTGCCCGACACTTTCGAGGCTATGTAAATGCTTCGCTAGCGTACGAATCGTTGAAAAACTAAACAAGTCCTGAATCAAAAACGTATACCCGTGTTGCTCCATCCCGGTTCGCATTCGGATACTAAGCATTGAATCGCCGCCCAACGCAAAGAACGATTGCTCCACGCCAAACTGATCGGTTCCAAGCACCTGCCGCCATACCTTGTGCAGTAATCGCTCGTTCGGCGTGCTTGGCAATACCAGCGCGCCAGCCGTTTCGACCTGCGGTTCCGGTAACGCGCGACGGTCGATCTTACCATTCAGCAGCAAGGGCAACGCTTCCAGCACCACGATGTGGGCCGGCACCATGTACTCGGGCAATTGTTCGGACAGGAAAGCGGGAAGCGCCGTCATCAGCTCCTCTTGCGCCGGCGCGTTCGTCTGCGCCAGCACCACATACGCAACCAGTCGACGGTCGCGTTCATCGCGATCCCAAACCGTAACTACCGTCTGCTTGATGGCTGGATGCGTCAGCAGCGTCGTTTCGATTTCACCCAGCTCAATGCGAAATCCGCGCAACTTAATCTGATGATCAAGCCGCCCCAAAAATTCTATCGCGCCATCCTTTCGATAGCGCGCAAGATCGCCGGTTCGATACATCATGCCCTCGGCAAAAGGGTTGGACAAAAAGCGCTCGGCGCTCAACTCTGGCCGATTCACATAGCCCAGCGCAACTTGCGCACCGCCAATATATATCTCGCCCGGCACACCGACTGGGGTTGGTGTGCCACTGATATCCAGCAAATAAATCTGGGTGTTCGCAACCGGATAACCAATAGGAATCAATCCATGCGCATCTTCCGGACGACAGCGCCATGCCGTCACGTCAATCGACGCCTCGGTCGGGCCATACAGGTTATACAGCTCGGTTCCATGCGTTGCCGGTTTAAAAATATCGAAGAATGCCTGCACTGTCTCTGGATGCAACGCTTCCCCGCTGCACACCACACGACGCAATCCCTTTATATCGACAAGCCCTGATTCACCCAGAAACAGATCCAGCATTGGCGGCACGAAATGTAGCGTTGTGACGGCTTGTTCGCGGATAATTCCGGCCACATAATGTGGATCGCGATGCGCTTCGGGAGCTGCCAAGAACAATCTACACCCAGCCATCAGAGGCCAAAAAAATTCCCAGACCGACACATCGAACGTGAACGGTGTTTTTTGCAACACGCAATCGTCAGTCTCAAGGCAGTACGCTTCCTGCATCCAAAGCAGCCGATTGACCACGCCTTTATGCGGCACCGCAACGCCTTTCGGCTGCCCGGTTGAGCCTGATGTGTAGATCACATAGGCGGCACTATCCGGCGTCACCACAACAGACGACAAATTCAACGTTTGCGGCAAACCCGGCAGCAAATGATCAACCGCCACCGTTTGAACACCAAACGAAGCTAGGCGATCCATTAGCGTTGAGCGGCTGAGTACAACCTTGATCTCGGCGTTGTCCAATTGATACTCGAGGCGCGGCATCGGCAATTCGGGGTCGAGCGGCACATACGCCGCGCCAGCCTTCATGATCGCCAGCAAGTCCACTACCAGCTCCAGCGAGCGCACCTCGAACACGCCGACCCGTTGTCCCGGCACGACGCCCTGCTGTCGTAAATACGCAGCCAGTCGATTGCTCGCATCGATCATTTCGCGATACGTCATAGATCCATCAGCCACCGCAATTGCGGTGGCATCCGGCGTGCGTTGCGCCTGCTCGTCAATCAATTCATGCAGGCATTTCGATAAATCATAAACCCGCTCCGTCGCATTATAGCCATCCAGTTGTGCGCGTTCGCCTGGCCGCAGAAGGTCGAGCTGACTAATAGCTAGATCGGCATCGGCGAGCAGGAACTCATTCAAAAAGTGCAAAAAGCGCTGCTGATGACTTACCAAGTCATCGTGGGAATACAGTTCAGGATTGGCATCGAAAAAGATCTGTAGCTCGGAGCCGTCTGACTTACCGTAGAATCCAATCAACAGATCTGTAATCGGCCCGGACGAAAGATAATGCGCAGTGGTTTCGTGCGCACCGAACTGCACGTGATGATCGAACGAAATCACATTCACCACCGGACCGATCAGCTTTTGGTCACTGCCGGAAAGCTTCAGCGCATGATGCAAATCTTCGCCACGATAGCGCTGGTGCATCAACACCCGTCCGACTTGCCCCGACACTTGGCGCAATAAGTCACCCAGGCTCATCGTCGGTTGTAGTGACAGTCGTAGCGGTAATTCGTTGGCCATCATACACGGGGTGTCGCGGGCGACCTGCGTCATGCGGCTAGTCACCGGCAGTCCGAGTACTACATTTTCGACTCCGGTCAAGCGCTGCATATAAGCCGCCGTTGCCGCAATCACCAGCACCGACCAGCGACTGGCTGTACGCTGGGCAGCGGCGCGCAAATGTTCTGTAACCGTAGGCTCGAGATTGATAGTACGCCGCAATAAATTGCGTGATGCTAGAGAAGCGATGCCCGACAATCTCGCGGGTTCAGGCCGGTCGGCGAAAGCCTCCAGCCAATATTTTTGATCACGCGAAAACTGCGGTGAAACGCGATATGTCGCATCCTCATTCAGCACCGCATCCAGCGCGCCAAACGGACTAGCGACGCACTCAGTTCCTGTCGCCAGCGCCGAATAAATCTCTCCCACCCGACTCCAGTAACGCGTCTGTCCAAATCCATCCATCACGATATGGTGGTAGCGCAGATAAAAAAAGCTGCGCTCCGGAGTGATTATAAACAGCACATGATTAAACAGCGGCTCGCTGGCCAAATCGACCACATATGCCAGATCACTCTTCATCCACGCATCAGCCGCCGCTTGCGGATCGAGCTCGCCGCTGACATCAATCGTATGTAAAACTTTCTGCGGTGGCGCTTCGATACACTGCCGCACACCCTCATCAGTGTCGACAAAGCGCACCCGCAACGCTTCGGTTTCGAGCACAGCCTGATGCACTGCACATTCAAGAATAGCTGGATCCACCGCGCCATGAATCTCAAGATAACCTCCACAATTGTAACGTGGATTGCCAGGATCCAATTGTTGCGCGACCCACACTCCTTGCTGCGCCGCCGACAGTGGCCAACTCATCAAGGCATCGGTATTTTCCCAGCGCTGAGTCATTGTTCTAAATCGTCTTTCACTGACATTCATATAGTGTTTATCCTTAGTCGCCCCGCATGTGCGGTGGAAGTTAAATTGTTGGTTCAAACTGCGGACAGATTTAAGGCTTCTGCCCATCAACTATCCGATTGATGGACATCAACTCCGAAGCCACTTCAGAAAAAGACACGGCATCTCGTTCCCCCAAATCCGTTCCTGCACTCTTGTCAATTGGAAAAACTTTACCCAGAGCAAACTTACCAAATAATACCCAGCTCGAAACGCACCATCCCAAGCCCCCTTGCGGCACTTTCTATTGATGCTAATGGTTAAGCCTGTTTTTGAAAGCGTGGATTTTCAGAGCTAGGCTAATGTTTTAGATAAATCACTGAGAAATTATTGACTTATATTGCATTACTACCCATAAACTCTTCCACCGCCTAAGTTGGCTATTTTCACTATGTAATCATGATGATACGAGTTTTCACTCAGACACTATATAGCCTCTTGAGTTCGATATGGGGTGTTTAAGTGGTGAAGAGTGTTCAAGGAATATCAATCCAACACGCAAAAATCGGATGCCCATCAACAACCATTGGCGGCCCCGCTCGATGTGAGTGAAACCCGGTACGCTTTAGCAACCGCTCGACACCAACCGGTGACACCGTGATTACACGCTTTGCGCCTTGTGAAGCAGCGTAGGCGATAGCCTCCTGAAGTAACGTTATTGTAATGGGCGAAGAAAATTGCCCTAGTGCGCATGATGTTTTCGCATTAAAATCCACGGCGGCAAAACGTGATAACTCCCAAACATCCGGTGAATTTGGCGGAGGCATTCCATTGAGGAGTTGTGGAAAAACGTCCCCAAGAAGATAAGGTTGAGTGGTAGGCAGTAGGCGAGCACATCCGGAAATATTTCCCCGCTCGTCGCGCGATATAACGTAGACCGTATCGAAACGATCGAATTGGTCTTGTTCCGCATAATTAAATGTTTGAAGTTGCCAACCAAGTCGCTCCACAAACACTTTGTGGCGGTAGTGGGCGACTTTCGAGTAAAGCCCATGTGGGAGTTCTTCTTGTCTACCTGTAACAACGTGAATCATCATGCCTCCTAAAAAGTGTTTCTTAAGGCGTATTTGACTGATTTTGGTTACTAGAAACAACTGTCAACATTGACAGGTCGAGCCCGGTCTTCGTTATCGGTACAGATCGAACCGCACTATCCCGGCACCGATCGCCGCGGTCGACAACCAATGCCATTCTGCGTACACACTCTACGTAACAGTGATTCAGTTGTTCGGTTGGCAAATAGAAGATGCCTTGTATGAGATCGACAGCGTCTGCCGTTTTGCGGCTTGGCCGCGTTACCGATCGATGTCTTGCCGGACAAAACCACGATTCTCAAGTTTCGCCATTGGCTCGAAAAACACAACCTGACCGCATACTGCTCAACACTACAAACATCCGTTCTAAATTTTGGAGAGGCTTTTGCCAATGACTTTAATTGCGCACCCACGCCCAATGAACTTTCAAGGATTACATCCATAATTAATCCGCCCTGTATTTTTTAGTGCGATTTACTGTATAGTTACCGCGTAATTTTGAGGGAACGCTTTTATTCTTCCGGGAACTCGAATATTTCAGTATTTCAGGCCCCATAATCTTGTGGAAAGAAACCGATTAATCATTTCTAATTTAGAGTTAACTGAATGAATACGGTAGCAATTATCGACTACGGAATGGGCAATCTCCATTCTATCTCCAAAGCCATTAAGCATGTCGCTTCTTATTCCGGGCTTGAAAATACAAAAGTACTGGTCACTTCTGATGCGGCAACGATTCGGGAAGCTGACCGGGTTGTTTTGCCTGGCGTCGGAGCAATTCGGGATTGTATGTCCGAGATTCGCCGCTTAGGATTTGAAGAGCTGATAAAAGAAGTTTCCCAAGACCGTCCTTTTCTGGGAATCTGTGTTGGCATGCAGGCGTTGATGACCCATAGTGAAGAAAATAACGGTGTGGCTTGCATCGACCTATTCCCCGGTCATGTGCGCTTTTTTGGCACCCCTTTAATGGAGAAAGGCGTAAAGCTAAAGGTTCCTCACATGGGGTGGAATCAGGTCAAACAAACGCGAAATCACCCCTTGTGGCATAGCATAGACGATAAAGAAAGGTTCTATTTCGTACATAGCTTTTTTGTAGAAAAAGAATCGGATGGTGATAGCAGCTATGTGATGGGTGAAGCCCATTATGGAAAAGAAATTTCCGCTGCAATCGGCAAAAATAATATCTTTGCTGTGCAGTTTCACCCAGAAAAAAGCCAGCATGCAGGATTGGCGCTACTGAATAACTTTGTCCGATGGGACGGTCAGCCGTAAGATGCTCTTGCCCGGATTTCACGGACACTTAACTAAGCGACTTTTTTAGCTTAAAAAATTTCTGAGCCGACATAGCCCAATTTGGAGTGAAGCCGTTTGCGGTTGCAATACACCGCAAACTATTCGAACACTTGATACTTGGCTTCCGAACGCGTCAAAAACCGTTCGCCATGAACCGCTTCGACCTTAAGCCATGGTTCCAGCTTTTCATTGCCGCATTATCGTAACAGTCGCCTTTCTTGCTCATGCTACAAGCCAAATTGATGTTGCTTAAAAAGTTTCCGATAAACGGCAGAACAATACTGGCTATACCCTGATCTGAATGCACAATGCCCCCTTCGGTATGTGACGACGCCACAATGCCATGACACCAAAGCGGCGGCCATACGCTCGCCGATAGCCCAACCAATTGCCCTGCGGGAATAAAACTCAAGCACTACCGCCAAATATAACTAGCCTTCTTCCGTCCAAATATAAGTAATGTCCGACACCCACTTTGGGTCAGGCACATCCGCAGGAAAATTTTGTTACAACAGGTTGGGCGCGACAGGCAAGGAGTGGTTGCTTTGGTTGTGGCTTTATATTTTTTGGCCGCTTTCGCACGTAAACCATTGTCCCTCATCAACAGCCACTTCAAACATTTACTTTTACCGCTGTGGATAGTCGACGGCAAATTGGAACAAACGTTCCGGGGAGGCATCCCGGCTTTCGAGCTGCGCATGCTGAAAAACTCAAAAAAGTTGCTTCGCTGCCCCCTGTTTTGAAAACTCTCTATTTGCAATAGCTTATAGCGCGTACTATAATACTAGTACATGAATACACAGAAACAATATCGACGGCAATTAGTGAATTTGCTTTGCGGCATATCCGACCCGAAGCTTATGGGGGCCGCATTGGAAGCTATTTTGACGTCCAAAGAACTGGAAGACATCGAGCATCGCTTGCAAATTTTTCAGATGCTTACAGAAAACACCCCTCAGCGACAAATTGCCGCCAAATTAAAAGTTGGTATTGCAACGGTTACTCGAGGAGCTAGAGCATACCGTAACGGCAAATTTTTTGAACTGGAACGAAATGCCTTACAACATATTCGCAGCAACCCTGATATAAATAAATCTAATATGGACAGTCAACACATCCCCAAAATACAACTACCCGGAAAATCCAACTATATAAAGCTTTCCGAGGACGATTGTTTTTTCGAATTATTTAGAAAAATTGAAAAAAAATATCAACACTGTTTTTTATTCGAATCCCTTGGCGAGGAGAGCGGGGTTTCCCGTAATCATATTATAGGATTTGACCCCGCTCAAATTGTATACGCGGAAGACAAGCATACGCTCTGTATTACCGACACCCGCACAGAAAAAACTGAAAAATATCAGTGTGAAAATTCTTATTATGCGCTTAGAGAAATTGTTCCTCAGGACATTATATCGCGTCGGTATGCGGGCGGATTAGTTGGCTATTTAGGATACGACACTATAAATTTTTTTGAGCCGACACTTAATCTTCAAACAAGCGAATCGTTCGAACCTTTTAAATTTGGCGTATATCTTGATGGGCTAGTTTACGATCAGATGACAGGTGAAATATTTTACTATTACTATAATAAAAACCGTATTGAAGAAATAAAGGCCTTACTCCATCAAGAAGAAGAGGATTTTGGAGAAACCGAATGCACTTGCCTAGGAGACTCGATGTCTCGTGAAGAACATGAACAAGCAGTGTTAAAAGTTAAAGAATATATTCGATCAGGGTTAATTTTTCAATGTGAGGTAGGCTTCAAAACTCGCTACAAGATCATTGGCGATACAACCCATATTTATTCCAAATTACGGGAAGTAAACCCTTCTCCGCACATGTTTTACCTTAAGTTTGATCGGCAAAAAATTATTGGAGCATCGCCAGAACTTTTGTTTCGTTTACGTGATGGCGAAATGGAAACTTTTCCGCTTGCAGGCACCGCAAGACGAGGTGCGGATGCCATTGAAGACATGCAACTGGCAAGGGAATTATTAAACGACCCTAAAGAAATAGCAGAGCACAATATGTTAGTGGATTTGCACCGTAACGACCTAGGTCGGGTAGCGCGCTATGGTACTGTCAAAGTCCGTAGTTTAATGGATATAAAACGCTTCTCTCATGTACAGCATATTTCTTCAGAAATTGTTGGCATTCTGAATGAAAAGGAAGATATGTTTTCTGCCCTGGCTTCAAATTTCCCAGCCGGAACTCTATCCGGGGCACCTAAAATTGAAGCCATTAAAATTATAAACGAGCTAGAATCTGATCCTCGCGGTCCGTATGGGGGTGCCGTCGGCCAATTTGGTTTTAATGGCGATTGCACGTTTGCAATTCCCATTCGCTCGGTGTTTATCAATGGTGAAGACGGCTATGTGCAAACGTGTGGAGGCAATGTCTATGACTCTAACCCGGCTGACGAGTATCAGGAAATTGAACGCAAGCTTTCCGCAATGCGCAGCGTTCTTGCCAGCTTTGAAAAGGAACAATAATCATGCGCGTGTTAATTATAGATAATTACGATTCTTTTACTTATAACCTGTACCAGTACGTTGGCGAAATTCTATCGGCAAAACTGGGGTTCGCTGGTTTTGATGTGAGTGTCAAACGTAACGATGAGATAACTATCAATCAAGTTATTGATTTTAACCCTGACCGTATCATTATCTCACCGGGGCCAGGAACTCCCAGCGATAAACATTATTTTGGGATCTGTAGTGATGTCATATTGGAACTAGGTAAATCAACTCCATTACTGGGGGTTTGCCTTGGCATGCAAGGTATTGCGTATTGTTTTGGTGGGAAAGTTGTGAGTGCTCCAGTACCCATGCATGGAAAAATATCACTGGTGCAACACGACGAACGTGGATTGTATCGCTCCATGCCACAAAACTTTGAAGTAATGCGTTACCACTCGCTAATGGTAGATGCGGCTAGTTTGCCCGACTGCCTGGAAATTACATCAGTTGTCGCAGATGAAGTAACCGGGCAAAAACAAAACTTAGTCGACGCCGCTTTAAATGGCAGTGTAATTATGGGAGTTCGCCACAAGAAATATCCCATCGAAGGTATTCAATATCATCCCGAATCTTTCGCAACTGAAGGTGGTAAAAAATTATTAGCAAACTTTCTTCTATAAAACATATTCTTGAAAAATATTTACAACTTTTAGTAACCACCGAAAAAAGCAGTAAATTACAGCATTTTTTACTATTACGGAAATCATGATGATTAATTTATGCGGCTTAGCAATCAGTAATTATTACAGTAAAATAAAACTGGTTCTACTTGAAAAAGGCATTGAATTTAAAGAGAAAATAGTGACTCCTTCTCAAGATGCTGCTCTGCTAAAACGCTCTCCATTGGGTAAAATACCATTTATTGAAACCGAACAAGGCAATTTAAGTGAATCGCAAGTAATTCTCGAATATTTGGAAGAGATATATCCTGAGCAACCGCTTTATCCCACAGATAACTATCAACGAACCAAGTGTAGGGGATTAATTCAGCATTTGGAGTTCAATATTGAATTGAATGCTCGCCGATTGTATACAGAATCATTTTTTGGCGGCACTGTCTCTGTAGAAACCAAGGATCAAGTTAAAGATCTATTAGAGCGCGGCTTAAAAGGCTTAGGTTCTGTTGACGTTTTACCAATCCGGTAGAATTGATCATTTTGAGTGGAATGAACCGGATAAATTTAAGCGATGAAGAATGGGTGCGAATATTGTCCAACTTAAAGAAATTGACGGGCATTCAT